>Ga0209755_10001066_pt1 | contig 45547 bp, 36 predicted proteins | sample TergutCo191P1_FD_187301 | JGI IMG/M metagenome (GOLD analysis project Ga0209755, IMG submission 187301) | Cornitermes sp. P1 segment gut microbial communities from Petit-Saut dam, French Guiana - Co191P1 (SPAdes) (version 2) | ecosystem: Host-associated > Arthropoda: Insects > Digestive system... | reverse complement strand
ATTAGCCAGATTGATTTCCGAAAAATCAGATAACAGTGCTTTTATGTCTTTTGTGATGCTGACAGGCGATAAAAGCGTGCATACAGCCCCGCCTAGCGATGAATTACCTGCCGCTTTCGTTTTACCAGTCAGCTCAGCAGGGATTAAACCGATTTCCGCCGCATCACTTACATCAACCGCCTGCCCGATACCGCCTGAAAGATAGACAGCATCAATATCGTTATACGTCATGCAGGCGGTATCAAGCAGAATTTCCACACCTGTGCGTACCGCGGACTTTGCAAGCTGAAGATTGCGGATATCTTTCTGTGAAAAATATCCCGGTGTGCCGCAGCCGGCGCTGCTTGTTATATCATTTTTTAAAAGTCCCGTTTCGTCTAACGCACCGTCTCGTATTAATTGCGCAAGTTCATGAATGACCCCTGACGCGCCGGTGACATTGCCTTTTTCAGAGTTTTCAAAGGCAGGGCCTGCCGCGCATGAAGTTACAGTCAACTTACCATTATTAAACAAAGCAATTTCGCCGTTAGTGCCAAGATCGATAAGTAAAAAGCTTTTTTTATTTTCCTGCTGCAGATTCATCCTTTGCATAATATATAAAAGCCCCGCTGTAATATCGCCTCCTACAAAAGCGGCAAACCATGGTATTATTTTAACAGTGCGCTTACTAAGATTGTCTGACTGCGTGTCTGAAAAAATTTCTGAATAAAAATATTTTTCTTTTAACGATAAATTCGTTTTAAACGGGTATACGCCTAACTCTTTACAGGATTGTCCCAGTAAAAGATGAATCATTGCAGTATTACCTGCGATAACAATATCATCAATATTTTTAACTGAACATTTCTGCATTAATGTTTTAATGCCGGACGAAACGCTTTCTGTTATCAGCTTTTGTATACCAGCTAAATGTCCTTCGTTAGCCGAATGAATTCGCGAAATGACATCTGCGCCGTATATTCGCTGCGGATTTAAAAAACTATGACGCGCGACGATTTTCGCCGACATAAGATCAACCAGCGCAATTACAACTGTCGTTGTCCCGATATCAACCGCTATCCCATACCCGTGACGAGGCTCAACTGCGGAAAAATCACCGCTATCCGCAGTGAAATCATCAAGTATTAAAATATTTTTTAACGCGCATTTTCCGCACGCAAGGCAGTTTGCTATACATTTATCCGGCATGTGTTTTAATCGTATCATAAATATATAAATTCTGTTATGATATAAGAATCTATATTAAACAGAGGTGCGCGATGAATGAAATATTAGATCAAATCTCGGGGGAACTTCAAAAAGGCAAAGCAAAAATTGTAAAGGAACTGGTCAGCCAGGCATTATCGCAGGGAGTATCCGCAAAGGAAATCCTTGAACAGGGACTGCTTGCCGGAATGGATATTATAGCCGTTAAATTTAAGAATAACGAAGTGTTTGTGCCGGAAGTTCTAATAGCAGCGCGCGCGATGAACGGGGGAACAGAAATTTTAAAACCGCATCTTGCGGAAAGCGGAGCTAAGCCAATAGGCAAGGCCTTGCTGGGAACTGTTAAGGGCGACCTTCACGACATCGGTAAAAATCTGGTGCGAATGATGTTCGAAGGCAAAGGAATAGAAGTTATCGATCTTGGCGTCGATGTACCGCCGGAAAAATTTATCGAAGCGCAAAAAAATGAAAACGCGGATATCGTCGCTCTGAGCGCTCTTTTAACGACCACAATGAATGAAATGAAAACTGTCATCGACGCTTTTACTGCTGCGGGCATGAGAGACAGCGTAACAATAATGATCGGCGGCGCTCCTGTTACAGAAGGCTTCCGCGCGGATATAGGCGCAGATATTTACACAGCAGACGCGGCATCAGCTGCAGAAGCGGCTAAGCAGGCAATCCTGAAAAAGAAAAGCGCATAAGGAAAATAAATTATGGATATGAATAAATGGCTGTCAAGCGCGGCATCGCTTCATAAACCAATGCCGGTCCTGTCATTCCCAGGTACTCAGCTTACCGGTGTCACTGTCAGGGAACTTGTTAACAGCGGCGTTAAGCAGGCTCAGTGCATGAAGGCGGTTGCCGATCGATGGGACACGCTTGCGTCAGTCAGTTTGATGGATTTATCTGTAGAAGCCGAAGCCTTTGGCAGCCCTGTTCGCTTTTCTGACGATGAAGTGCCGACAGTAACAAGCGCGATTATTAAAGACGCGGAAGACCTTGCCGGCTTGAAAGTTCCCGATGTAGGCGCGGCGCGTACAAATCATTATATAGAGACTATCAGGGAATCAAAAAAATTAATTAAAGACAGACCGATATTCGCAGGCGTAATCGGTCCATTTTCTCTTTCCGGGCGCTTTATGGATATGACGGAGATCATGGCGATGTGTTATGAAGAGCCCGAACTCGTTCACGGCGTGCTTACTAAAGCCGCACAGTTTCTGACCGCTTACAGCACAGCGCTGCGTGATGCGGGCGCGGACGGCATCATAATGGCGGAGCCTTCCGCTGGTCTTCTTTCTCCGGCGCTAATCGCGGAGTTCTCAACGCCTTATGTCAGCAGGATCATTAAAGCGGTAGAAACTGAAAACTGTCTTTTTATATACCATAACTGTGGCAATACAATTCCTCTAGTAAACAGCATCCTTGACACAGGAGCAAAGGCGTTCCATTTTGGCAATGCAATCGATCTTTCCGTTATGCTGCCATTAATTCCCGGCGATAAAATTGTTTTTGGTAATGTAGACCCGGCAGGACAATTCCGGAACGGCACGCCTGAATCAGTACGTAATGCGGCATTAACCGTTCTTGAAAAATGCGCTAAATATGATAATTTTATTTTATCATCAGGATGCGATGTGCCTCCTGTCTCGCCGCTTGCAAACATTGACGCTTTCTTTAACGCGGCAAAAGAATTTTATTCACGCTGATTCTGAAAGCCGGAACAAAACGCAAATGTCATCATTGTGCGCTGCTCGTCGAATGAAAAATTAGTCACGCGCGGTTTTTAAATCCTATCCCGATGCGTCCCAGAGGAAGCATATCGCAGTCAGGCCAGCATCCGGGTTTTACATGAGACTGCCATATTTCACAGCGGCGGAACATATCTTTTAAAAGATCCCATCGATCCCAAAAATCGTCTGTTATGCGCCACATGTTCGCGTAACGGGATAAATGCCATGCCTTTTCTATAACAGCAGGTCCCGGCGAAAGACATAAAACCATCCGCCGCCCGCTGTTTTCAATTGCTTTAGCGATAAGCTCAATCTCGCCTTCGCCCGAATAAGGCGCATTGGGATACATATTGGTATTACAGATATCATCAACTTTTACGTAATCAACGCCCCAAAGCGCAAACTGCTCAAAAACTGAATTGTAATATTCCTGCGCGCCGGGCTTTGTTGAATCGACCCCATACATATCAGAGTTCCATCTGCAAATGGAAAACGGATTTGCGATTTTATCCGCTGTTACATCCGCGCCTTTTATTTTACTTCTGCGGTGAACAGCCTGTCGTGGAATTCCGCGCATATAGTGTACGCCGAACTTTAAACCCTTTCCATGAATTTTTTCTGCTATTGGAGCAAAACCTCTGCCGCCTGCGCTTGACGGAAAACGATTTTCCGCAGGAATTAGCCGCGAATAATCATCCATACTTAGTTCCGCGAACGGACGATACTCGCTTTCTTCCGTGCCTGCAAGCGGTTCATACCATTGAATATCACATATTATAAATTCCCAGCCAAATGACAGCAAATTTTTTGCCATATACTCGGCATGATCAAGTAATTGCTTTTCAGTAACAGCCGCCGCATAACAATCCCAACTGTTCCAACCCATCGGCGGCCGCATGGCACATTCATTTTTATCATTCATAAAAAGGATCTGCTTTTAAAAAATAAGGGTCTTGTTTACCATAAAGTATACAAGACCCGTTTGATTTTTAATTAAACATTTTTTATTGTTTGCGTAATTCTACGGTGTACACCGGCAAGTTTGGCCTTGTAATTTCCATTCTTAAGTTTCCGCTTAACAGAACCGCGAAACGGTATGATCTTCCGGCGGCTGCATAGCTAAAAGCAAGACCTGGGTTAATGCCTTCCATGAACGCGCTAAGATCGCTAATAGTCAGACCGGTAAATGAATAAAGAACATTTCCGTTCAGATCAAGAATTCTGATACCAGTGGCCGCGAATTCCCATACTGCGTCATAATTTGAATCAAGCCATTTGCCGGCAGGGAAAGCCCCAAGAATCGATGACTGTGCAAATACTGTTACTGCGGATAAAGCAAACAGTAAAACCAGAACTACAATTAACTTTTTCATAATTGTCTCCTTTTTTGGATTATTTAAAAAAATTTTAACATGATATCTGTAATAACGCAATTTTAAATTTAATTATTTTTAATATTAAAATAAAATACAATTAAAAATATATGCTATATTGAATATTCAAGAGGTGACGCAATGTCTAAAGAAAAAATAATTAATACCCTTAAAACAGGGAAAATTCTTGTATCAGACGGAGCATGGGGCACCTTTTTACATAAAAAAGGATTAAAACCGGGTGAATGCCCCGAACAGTGGTGCATCACCCATTATGATGAAGTAAAAGATATCGCAAAAAGTTATATCGATGCCGGCGCTGATATGGTGCAAACCAACAGTTTTGGCGGGACAACTTTTAAACTGGAACACTACGGTCTTGGTGATAAGGCGGCGGAAATCAATGTAACCGCGGCGCGCGCTTCAAGGGAGGCTATAGAAAACGCAGCAGCAGATGAAACGAAGTGGGTCATCGCCTCCGTCGGCCCAACCGGAAAAATGCTTGTGACAGAAGAAGTTACAGAGCAGAAACTTTATGACACGTTTAAAGAACAGGCGATCGCTCTGGAGAAAGGCGGCGCTGACGCTGTCTGCATCGAGACAATGACCGATATCGAAGAAGCGGTTCTGGCGATCAACGCAGTAAAGGAAAACACAAAGCTGGAAGTCATCTGCACCTTCACGTTTGAAAAAACTGTCCGCGGCGATTACAGAACGATGATGGGCGTTTCCCCTTCCGACGCCGCGAAAGCCTGCGCCGAAGCGGGAGCGGACATCATCGGGACAAACTGCGGAAACGGAATAGAACGAATGATAGATATAGTTAAAGAAATGAAAACTACCGTTCCGTCCGCGTTCATTCTTGTCCACGCCAACGCGGGACTTCCCGTAATAGCCGATGGAAGAACTGTTTTCCCCGATACACCGCAGGACATGGCAAAATATGTCCCGCTATTAATTGAAGCCGGCGCAAACATAATCGGCGGCTGCTGCGGCACAACGCCGGATCATATCCGCGCGATTAAAAATGCAATACCTATACATCCAGATTGCTGACTAAAAGGGCGTTTTCTTCGATGAACTCGCGGCGAGGCTGAACAACCTCTCCCATCAATGTTGTGAAAATGCGCTCTGCCTCGACTGTGTCGTCAAGATGCACCTGAATGATATTTCGTTTGTTCGGGTCCATCGTGGTGTCACATAACTGATCAGGGTTCATTTCACCTAACCCCTTGTAGCGCTGAACGGCGATTTTTTCTTCGCTCTTGCCGGACGCAGAAAGGATTCTCTCTTTTTCGGCGTCATCATAAGCGTAAAAAGATTTTTTATCGTAACTGACCTTGTAAAGCGGCGGCATCGCAAGATAGACATGTCCGTTCTCGACAAGCGGTGTCATATAACGGTAAAAGAACGTTAAGAGCAATGTACGGATGTGTGAGCCGTCAACATCGGCATCCGCCATTATAATAATTTTATGATATCGAATTTTAGAAACGTCAAATTCATTCCCGCATCCCGCCCCGATGCTTGCGATAATCGGCTGCAGTTTGTCGTTCGTTATCACTTTTTCGATACGCTGTTTTTCAACATTAAGCATCTTGCCCCATAAAGGCAAAATCGCTTGTGTGCGCCTGTCGCGGCCTCCCTTCGCGGAGCCGCCCGCTGAATCGCCTTCTACGATAAAAAGTTCGCATTTTACCGGGTCTTTTTCCGAGCAGTCCGCGAGTTTTCCGGGTAATCCGGCGCTGTCCATCGCGTTTTTTCTGCGTGTCGCATCACGCGCCTGGCGGGCGGCGATTCGCGCTTTTGCAGCTAACACGGATTTTTCCAGTATGTTATTAATTACATCCGGGTGCTGATCAAAATAAAGCTCAAGCTGTTCATTTACAAGCGATTCTACAATTCCCTTAACTTCGGAGTTTCCAAGTTTTCCCTTTGTCTGCCCTTCAAATTGAGGATTCGGCACTTTAACAGACAGAACCGCGGTCAGTCCTTCGCGCACATCATCGCCGGAAAGCGATTCTTCAAGTTTCTTGGAATGTTTTGATTTTTTTAAAAATTCATTTAACGTTCTTGTAAGCGCGGATTTAAAACCGACAAGATGCGTTCCGCCCTCGCGCGTGTTAATATCGTTTACAAAAGAAAACATAATCTCGTTAAAGCCGTCATTATATTGAATGGCTACCTCAACCTCGACATTGCCTCCGTTTCCATCATCACGCGTTCCTTCAAAATAAACAGGCTCTTTATAAAGCACAGTTTTATTTTCGTTCAGGTACTCAACAAAACTTTTAACGCCGCCCTGAAACATAAAATCGTGGGTTTTTGGCGAGGAAAGCCGCTCATCACGGATAGTAATCTTAAGCCCTTTGTTAAGAAACGCAAGTTCACGAAGACGGTTAGACAGTGCGTCAAAACTGTGCGTTGTGGTCTCAAAAACCGTAGAGTCCGGTTTCCACCTGATAACCGTTCCCTGTTTATTAGGAGAACACGCATAAGGAAGATTAGAAGAGCCTATCTCTTTTGCCTGGCCCTGCGCAATACCTACTTTATACCTCTGGTGATGGACTTTTCCGTCAATGTGGACATAAGCCTCGCACCACTCAGAAAGGGCGTTTACAACAGACACGCCAACGCCATGAAGACCGCCGGAAACTTTATACGATTTCTTGTCAAATTTACCGCCCGCGTGAAGCTTTGTCATAACAAGTTCAAGGGCGCTTACTTTTTCAGTCGGATGGATATCGATAGGAATACCGCGGCCGTTATCCTCGACCCGCACTACATCGTTGCCTTCAAGAACAACAAGAATATTGGTACAGAAGCCCTGCATTGCTTCGTCAACTGCGTTATCTACAACTTCAAAAACAAGGTGATGAAGACCGTCTATGCCAGTTGTCCCGATATACATACCGGGACGCATTCTTACAGCTTCCAGCCCTTTTAAAACGGTAATATTTTGCGCAGAATAATTATTGTCAGCACTCATATAAACAGTATATTAAATTATCAATGTTTATTAAAGCAGGCTTTTTTACGCTCTTTGTTCTCCAGAAATTCTTTTTTTCTCTTGCTATAATTTTTTTTTTAAGATATAGTTATTCTCTGCCGGCGGCAATGAGAATTAAGCTAAATGATACAGGTGCATATCCTGTGTATAAAAGTGTGGAAAAATATACAAAATATGCAAATAAAAATGGCATCATTACAATATCTTATTTGTTTTTTAAATTTTGATGCTAAATCCTTATGTAGTAAGGAGTTAGCACAATACTAACATATCAGATATTAAGTAGATGTTATAAAAATTAGTACAAAAATCGTAAAATATTTACATTAACATTGAATTGTCTTTGTGGATAACATGTTGATAATATTTAATAAAAGGTAGAAGATGGCTAATTTGGATTTAGAGAGTATCTGGAAGGAGACTCTTGTCCAACTGAGGAATTACCTAAGGGAGGAGGAATTCAGCGGTTGGTTTTCTGATATGAAATACCTACGGGCTGCTGATAATGCCATAATTGTAGGAATTCCCTCAACTTTTCATCGTGAAAAGGTGCGGAATAACTACCAAAACATAATAAAATCTAAATTAAAAGAAATTTCCGGCTTGGAATTAACGGTTGATTTTGAGGTAACCGGAAAGGTCTCAAAAAAAGATTCCGCAAATCATCAGCCAGAAGAAAAAAAAGTTGAATCTTTTGAACCTACTCCTGTAAAAACAACAAAAACAAAGGAAAAGAAAAGCCAGCATCCTCAAATGAGGGATGATTATACCTTTGAACGCTTTGTAATGGGCGAAAATAACAATTTCGCGGCAAACGCGGCTGTTGCCATCAGTAAAAATCCGGGAAAGGCATATAATCCTTTCTTGATTTACGGCGGTGTTGGTCTTGGAAAGACCCATTTAATGCAGGCAATCGGAAATTACATCCATGAAAACTCAGATAACAGGGTAATTTGCATTTCTTCGGAAAATTTCTTAAATGAATACCTTGACGGTCTTGGTCAAAATAAAATGCCTGTATTTAAAAATAAATACCGCCATACTGATGTTCTTTTAATCGACGATATTCAGTTTTTTACAGATAAACCCGGTGTTCAGGAAGAGCTATTCCACACTTTTAACGCTCTTCTTGACGCAAAAAAGCAGCTTGTATTCACCTGCGACCGCCCAATATCAGAATTAAAGAAATTTTCAGACCGTCTCATATCCCGTTTTGAACTTGGAGTAAAAGCTGATCTTAGACCCCCGCGTTATGAAGAACGCTGCGCAATATTAATATCTGTCGCTCATAACCGCGGAGTTGTTATTACCGACGATGTAATCGACATTATGAGTAAAAATATTTCATCAAATGTCCGCGACTTAATTTCAGCTCTTAATAATTTAATAGCTTACACAGAACTTATGGGTAAGCCAATAACGGTTGAAATAGCTCAAAAACACTTAAAAAACATTTTTAACGCTTCAAAACAGGCAAATTTCAAAATGGACAGCATAATTCGTGTTGTAGCGGAGAATTTCGGACTTACACAGAATGATTTAAAAGGTAAGAAAAAGTCCCAAAATATTGTTTTTGCACGTCAGCTTGCAATGTACATAGGGAGAGAAATGACAGAATATTCAACGACAGAAATAGGACAGGATTTTGGAGGTAAAGATCATACAACCGTTATGCACTCTATAAACAAAATTAACGGAAAACTGCTCACAGATCCAACTTTGGAATCAACGATAGAACAGCTTATAAGGTCAATAAAGGAATACAATGCAAAATATTGAAAATGATGTTATTATATTGTGAATAAAGGGCAGTCTGTGGAAATTGTGGATATTTATGCCTTTTTATACATATCATTTAAGAAATGTAACTGTATAAAGGGTATAAAATTAAGTGGTTTATCCACAATTTCACGTGCTTATTATTGTTACTATTATTTATATATATAAATTAATATATAGGGGGAATATAAATGAAATTTACATGCAATAAAGAGGTGCTTTTAAAAGAAATCTCCATAGCTCAGGAGATTATTTCATCTAAAAACGCTATTTTAATCTTATCGAATATTTATCTGGAAGCCGCAGGTGACAGCCTTATTATTAAAGCTAAGGATATAAAAGTAAATTATCAGACTAAAGTTCCTGTTAATGTAACAGAGGAAGGTTCAACTACTGTTTACGGCGAGAAATTTTTTGGAATTATAAATACTTTCCCTTATGACGAAATTGAATTTACACAAAAAGATAATATTATAATAATTAAACCTACAACGCAGAAAAAGCCTGAATATAAACTAAAATGTATTACATCAGATAAATTCCCTGAGTTTCCGGTTTCTTCAGAGAAATTCTTTGATATTCCTATAAAAGATTTTAAAGAAATGATACAGCAATGCGTTTTCGCTGTTTCTGATGATGAAACGCGTTATTTTATGAACGGTGTTTATTTAGAAAAAAACGAAGATATGTTAAATATGGTCGCAACCGATGGAAGACGTTTAGCTTTTGTCGGTAAAAAAGCTGATAAAAAAATAAAAGAATTTCAAGGAATTATTATACCCCCTAAAATTCTTTCAATTGTTACTAAAAGATCAGGCGATGAAGGTCTTATAAGCATTTCAATAAGCGATAAAATGATTTTTATCAATTTTGCTTCTTATCAATTTTCTTCGGTTCTAATAGAAGGAATGTTCCCTAATTATAAAAAAGTAATTCCTGAAAATCAGGATTTTTCTTTATTGGTAAAACGCGAGGAATTGTTAAACGCTCTTAGGCGCGTTTCTCTTATGGTAGAAAAAAAATCTCATAGAATTTACCTTGGAATATCATCTGGCAAAATGGCAGTTTCTTCTGAGGAAAGTGAAATTGGAACAGTAGAAGATGAAATCCCGTGTAAGTACGACGGCGATGATATTTTAATAGCCTTAAATTACCGTTATATTGAAGAACCGTTTAAAGTAATGACAGAAGATGAAATTTTAATTCGTTTTTCTAGTTCTACAAAAGCCATAACAATTGAGCCTGTTCCAAAAAAAGATTTTTTCCATATTGTAATGCCAATGCAATCATAATATGTTTTTCACTTCACTGCGGACAACGTCTTTCAGAAACCTGATTGACGCTGAATTTTTTACAGGCGCAAAAGATATTTTTCTTATTGGTGAAAACGGTCAGGGTAAAACGAATTTTTTAGAGGCGGTTTATTTTTGCGCCTATGCTTCATCATTCAGAACTGTCCGTGACAGTGAATTAGTTTGTAATCTATTAAAAGACTTTTCCGCGAAAGCCAAAATCGCAAACTCTATAAATGATGAAATACTCGTAAAATTTGAAAATAATAAAAAATTTATTTTCATAAACGACAAACGCGCAGAAGATCGCAAGGAGCTCCTTTCTGTAGCGCCGTGCATTGTTTTCTGTCACGAGGACATGGAATTTATTACTGGAAGCCCGGAAAGACGGCGCTGGTTTTTTGATCAAACACTTAGTCTATACGATCCTGTTTATCTTGATGATCTTCGCCGTTACCGCAGGGTGTTAAAAACCCGTAATTTGATACTTCGTGATCTTTCTTTAAAAAAACAAGACACAGATGCTGTTTTAGACGCACTTGATCCGCAGTTTGCTTCCTATGGGCTTAAATTGATGGAAAAACGGGAAAAGGCCGCTAAAGAGTTCTCCTGCGTATTTAGCTCACTTTATAATGATGTAGCCGGAATTAGCGGCATTACAGTGCGCTATATCCAATCGTGGAAAAACCCGGTTAAAAACAACAGCGAAGATTACACCCCGTCAGTTGATCAGGTAATTACTCATCTTAAAGAAAGGCAGGCTAATGACATCGCGGCGGGAATTTCACTTTCTGGTCCTCATCGCGACCGTTATCAGTTTTCACAGCAGGCAATGTCGCATAACGAGAGCGATTTTACGTTAAAAGCGTCAACCGGGCAAAGGCGGCTTTTAGCCCTCCTTTTAAGAACTGCCCAGGCCTGCCGCTTTTCCAAAGAGACCAGACAAAATCCCGTTCTGTTACTTGACGATGTGTTACTCGAAATGGACGGTGAAAAAAGGCGAAAGTTTTTATCGGCGCTGCCTGCCTATGATCAGGCATTTTTCACCTTCCTTCCCGATGAGCCGTATCAGCGTTATAAAAAAGAAGATACGTTGATTTATAATGTCAGCGGAGGAAATCTTACAGCGTGAAAACCGCAGGCGAAATATTATCCGCTCTTTTTGATGAGCGTTTTTTGAATAAAGCGCAGGGGTATTCAAAATTTTTTGATTCATGGAAGGATATAACAGAAAAAAACGGAATCGCCGCGGCCGGCGATCACTCAAAAATAAAGGACCTTGAAAAAGGTATTGTGCTAATCGAAATGGATCATCCCGGCTGGAAGCAAATTATACAAACAAAGCAAAGTAAAATATTAAATGATTTTCGCATACGGTTTCCTCAACTGGACATTTCCGGCATTTCATTGATACTTGGAATGGGCGGGCAGAACGATGAATCAGATAAAGAAGCAGAAACCAAAGCTGCATCAGAATCGGATAAATCGGCGGAAAATGAAATTTTGCCGCAGGCAGATATGCATTCCATTAAAACGACACAGAAGGTTACAGGACTTAACGCTATTAAAGATGAAGATTTTAAAGAAACCTTAAAAAAACTTGGGCAGACAATCGCTGAAAGGGAAAAAAGATAATATCAACGGTTGTTGTATGCTTATGCGTACAGTATCAGGCGTGACTAAAATCATTAAAAATGATAATATATACCCTGATAAAATTTATAATTTCTCAAATTAAGGATATATAAAGTGGCAAAGGCTGACGCAACTCCAACCGAAGGGGCGGGTGAATTACCGTTTGGTAAAGTAATCCCCATCGCAATAGAAGACGAAGTAAAGACAGATTATTTAAATTACGCTATGTCGGTCATTGTAAGCCGCGCCTTGCCTGATGTAAGGGACGGGCTTAAACCTGTTCACCGCAGGCTGCTTTATTCAATGGACGAACTAGGTCTGCGCCCGGGAGCCGCGACCAAGAAAAGCGCCCGTATTGTCGGCGATACAATGGGTAAGTATCACCCGCATGGCGACTTGTCGCTTTATGACGCCCTTGTACGAATGGCGCAGGATTTTTCTCTTCGTTACCCGATTGTTCATGGGCAGGGTAACTTTGGCTCAATAGACGACGATCCTCCTGCGGCAATGCGCTATACAGAGGCAAAGATTTCTAAAATCGGCGACGAGATGCTTCAGGATCTGCATAAGGAAACTGTCGATTTTGTTCCAAATTTTGACGAATCAGAAATTGAGCCGGCTGTGCTTCCTTCCGCCATTCCAAACCTGTTAATTAACGGCTCAAGCGGAATTGCTGTTGGAATGGCGACAAACATGGCGCCCCATAACCTTGGCGAAATCTGCAGTGCGATTTGCGGTTTAATTGATAACCCGGAAATTTCTGACGAAGATTTAATGCGATATGTTCAGGGCCCTGACTTTCCGACAGGCGGCGTAATTTTCGGTCGTAAAGGAATTAAAGAGGCTTATAAAACAGGTCGAGGAAAGCTCCTTGTCCGGGGCAAATTCAATATTGAAACAACAAAACTAGGTAAAGAAAAAATCATCTTCACAGAAATTCCTTACAACGTAAATAAGGCGCTTCTTCTGGAAAAAATCGGTCAGCTGATGCGCGATAAAGTGATTGATGGAATCGCAAACGCGAACGACGAATCCGATCGTGACGGAATCAGAATCGTCATAGAATTAAAAAAAGGCGCGATTGTAAAAGTAATTTTAAATCAGCTTTTTTCAAACACACAGCTCCAAACAACCTTTGGTATTATAAACCTTGCGCTTGTCGGAGGAAAACCGAAGTTACTCACATTGAGAGAATTGGTCTATCACTTTGTGGAACATCGTGTTGATGTTGTAACGCGCCGGACCAAATTCGAGTTAAGAAAAGCCGAAGAGCGCGCGCATATCCTGGAAGGGCTGCTTATTGCGCTTGCCAATATAGACGAGGTTATCGCTGTCATAAAGGCAAGCCGCGATATAGCAACTGCCCGGCTTAAGTTACAAGAGCGCTTTTTGCTTTCAGAAGCACAATCTCAGGCAATCGTCGAAATGCGTCTTGGCCGCCTTACAAGCCTTGAAGTTGAAAAGATACAGCAAGAATTGGCAGAATTAAAAACACAAATTGCCTATTATAAATCTTTATTAGCCGATGAAAAGAAACTGCGCGGAGTCATCAAAGACGAAACAAATGAAATCGCAGCAAAATTCGGCGACAGCCGCCGCACCGAAATTGTCGCAGGCGAAGTTGAAAATTTCAATATTGAAGATTTAATTAAAAAAGAAGAAATGATGATCCTCATTTCTAATCTTGGTTATGTAAAACGCGTGCCTGTGTCAGCGTATAAAAATCAAGGGCGCGGCGGAAAAGGAATGCAGAGCGCAAAACTTACAGAAGACGATTTTGTCGAGCAGATTTTTGTCGCCTCAACGCATGAATATATAATGTTTATAACAAGCGCTGGCAAGGCCTATTGGATGAAGGTCCATGAGCTTCCCGAGGGCAGCCGCACAAGCAAGGGATCGCACATAAAAAGCCTGCTTACAGTCTCGCCAAACGAAGACATCACTGCGATTGTTGCGCTTAAAGACTTCAGCGACGATGAATACCTGTTTATGGGTACTGCATGCGCCGTTGTAAAAAAAGTAAAAACCAGCGAGTTTGCAAACGCAAAGACCAGAGGCATTAACGCTATTAAACTTGACGAAGGAGATAAATTGGTCAGCGCTTTATTAACAAAGGGAAGTGACGAAGTTGTACTTATTTCACGCAGGGGAAAAGCCCTTCGTACGCATGAGGATAAAATCCGTACAATGGGGCGTACTTCACGCGGCGTTACCGGCATGAGGCTTTCAAACGGCGATGAATTAACCGGAATGCTTCGAGTCGACGATAATGAAAAAATGCTGATTATATCTGAGTTTGGTTTTGGCAAGCGCATTGATTATAGCGAATATACATCGCATGGCCGAGGCACCGGAGGACAGAGAGTTACCACAATTACTGAAAAAACCGGTGAAATTGTCGGTTGTGTAAGCGTTCAGGATGATGAAGAGATTATGTGCATCACAAGTCAGGGCAAATCGATTAAATTAAAAGTTAAAGATGTCCGTTTATTTGGCGCTGCCGCGCAAGGCGTAAAAATACTCAGCATCGATAAACCGGACTTTGTAATCGGGCTGGATAAAATTGTTAAAGAAGAAGAAGCATAATATAGATAAAGGCTAATTTATTTATCATTATGTTGTTTAATAAAAACTAATTTATTCTAATGAAAATCTCACAATATTCTGTTATAATTAACACATAAGGAGAAAATAAATGAAAAAATCAATTTATTTACTTGTATTAATCTTTCCAATAATGAGCTGCGCAAGCGCCGGAGAATCGAGCCAGACGGTGCAGCAAACCGTAACAGATAATTCAACAGAGCAGGTAACCGTGAGTGCTCCTTCAGCGTCTACTTCAACCTCAAGCAGCGGAGGAAGTAATGCAGCATCAAATAATTCTTCATCAAGCAATACATCATCAGGGTCAATTTATAGAATAACGAGTTTTTCTGACATTATCGGGAAAAACATGAGACTGATAGAGGTTTATATTGGAGGAAGAAATATCAATTTTTCCCGGAACAGCTTACCGCAAGTATTAGCTGACGCCTATATAATTAAATTTGATGAAAGAGTTGTCAGCGGAATGGCTGCGCCAAACCGTTTTACAGCGCCATATACTCTAAGTGCTAGTAACCATATTTCTATTGCCCAAATGGCTACAACAATGATGGCTTCCCTTATTGAACCGGAAAATCTAAAAGAACAAGAATTCATTATTTATATGCAAAACGCATGGGCATGGATGGACGAAAATGGAAAATTTGTACTTCTTTGTAATACCGCCACTGGTCAGGAAGTTAGAATGTTATTTGAATTCTTTTAGTATTTAGTTTATCTAAAGGTCACTTATTGTGACCTTTAGATAATGTTTCACGTGAAACACTTACGCCAACGGTTTTATAAAACGGCCAAATAAACAAAATGTAGAGCCAGCATACAAAGAAAAGTTAAACTAAAACCAATACCTATTATTAAATGGTAAAAATTCTTAAATTTGGAAAAACTATAAAAACATGTAAATGATAAATACAAAAACATAAAGGCCAGATAGTCATAATTAATTACTATCTTGTCCATTCCATTTAAAATAGAGATAACAATATTTAAAAAAAATAATACAAGGCAAATGGCAACGACGATAATAATGCCGATTGTTAGAATTTTATTTATTTCATTAAATTCTTGATCATCTTTTCCAAATTTCATCAAAATTTATTTTTCTCCTGTTATTGATAATTATAATACAAATTAAACCTAAATAAAATTTTTCTGGAAAATGATAAGCCTCTGTTATTTATTAAAAGTTATTTTCTAAATTAACTGTTCTGTCCGCTTTTTTCTGTCCCTGCCGCTTCTTTACTGCAAGGCGTTTTTCCTTGTTTGCTTTACTTGGTTTTGTAGGTTTGCGTTTCTTTGGTAGTTTGGCGGCAGCGGCAATTAATGTTTCCATACGAAAATATGCCCTCTCAAGGTTAATTCTCTGAGAACGCTCTTCATCAGATATTATTACCAATTCGTTTTCACCTGTTATGCGGTTAGTTAAGACTAACTTGATCCGTTCTAGCTCAGTTACCGATAATCCGTTTAATTCATCAAGCTTTACTCTTAGGATCACCTTTGTATTTAATTTATTTACATTTTGCCCGCCTGGTCCGCCGGATCGAGAAAAAGAGGCCTCAGCGTAAGCACGAATCGATTGTTTTAATAAATTAATGTTCAAGAAAACTTCCTATGATAAATATAACATAAAAAGGTGACAGTCACCTTTTGTTACTATATAATTACTTATTAAGTGTCGATAAGGAGATATCCATGAGCAGAATTTATTTAAAACTCGCCAAGCTTGAAAGGCAATCGGCGAAGTGGGCAAAAAACAGAAAACTCCGCATGGAATTTCATATAAATAAAGATGTACGGCATGAACATAATCTAAATGACAGTCTTTTTTCACTGACAGGCAATGTTTTTTTTGCAGATTTAAGGCAGTGCAGAGAATTAACGGCAAAATTCAATTCAAAACAGGACCCAGCGCATCCTGAACGCTATATTAAAGCCGGAGAGCTTTATGTAATGGGGTTAATTGATGAAATTCTTCACTATGTGGTTGCTATTTACCGGGAAGAGGTTCAATCAGATATATTTGATACAGCGCTTGATAGACTTGAAGCCAATCTTGGCGAAGCTAAAACAAAAGGGTTATTAAATACTTTTTCCAATCAATTTCCGCCGCATGCTGTTTATAAAGGCGAAAAAAATGTTGATGAATATTTAAAAAGCAGCGAAGACGGCGAAAGCTGCCGCGCCTTAACAATCGAAGAGACAATGCTTTTATCGCTTGCAAATTTAAATCCCGCATTTAAGCCGTTTAAATTTTTATTTGACGATAAAGACTTATCAAAAGAAACAGTTTATCCTGCTGCGATTGAAGAATTAAAAGCGCATTTAAAGGAAATGCCGCCATTTGGCCCGGACGGAATGAATCTTTGGGACTTCCTGCGCTCTCCGGCCCTTGCCTCTCCGGATTCGCTTCTTGGCCAGCTTGAATATATGCGAAGAAGATGGGGTCTTCTTATTTCGAAATTTATTTCCCGGCTGTTAATGGGCCTTGATGTAATGAGCGAGGAGAATAAACCCGTTTTCTTCGGCGCAGGACCAAGTCAGGTGCTTTCCTTTGCCGGCCTTGATGAATATGAACGATTCAGTCCCGATCAGGACTGGATGCCTAGGACTGTCTTAATGGCAAAGAGCACTCTTGTATGGCTTTTTCAGCTTTCACAGAAATATAAAAGAGAAATTAACCGTCTTGACAAAATCCCTGATGAAGAGCTGGACGAGCTGGCGCGGCGCGGCTTTACAGGGCTTTGGCTGATCGGTATTTGGGAGAGAAGTCAGGCAAGTAAGACAATTAAACAATGGACAGGCAACCCCGAAGCGGCGGCATCCGCTTATAGTTTATACGATTATGATATTGCCGGTGAACTTGGCGGATGGGGCGCTCTTTGCAATTTGCGGGAACGCTGTATGCACCGCGGTATCCGGCTTGGCTCTGATATGGTTCCGAATCACACAGGCATCGACAGTAAATGGATGATCGAACACCCTGATCGGTTTCTTCAGCTTCCCTATCCGCCATTTCCAACATACAACTACAACTGCGGAAATCTTTCTGGACGTGATGACATCACTGTTCAAATTGAAGAACATTATTTTTCACGAAGCGACGCGGCGGTTGTTTTTAAAAGAGTTGATAATGATACAGGCAATACGCGTTATATTTACCATGGCAATGACGGCACTTCAATGCCGTGGAATGATACCGCGCAGATTGACTTTCTAAACCCTGAAGCGCGGGAAGCTGTAATTCGCACAATTATCGGGGTGTGTCAGCAGTTCTCGATTGTTAGATTTGACGCAGCGATGACGCTTGCCAAGCGACACATTCAACGGCTTTGGTTTCCCGCGCCGGGTACAGGCGGGGCTATTGCCAGCCGCGCAGAACATTCAATCACTACGGAGGAATTTAATTACAGAATTCCAAATGAGTTCTGGCGCGAAGTAGTTGATCGCTGCGCGGCTGAAGCGCCTAACACGCTGCTGCTTGCCGAGGCATTCTGGATGATGGAAGGATATTTTGTCCGTACATTGGGGATGCACCGCGTTTATAATTCAGCGTTTATGAATATGCTGAAAAACGAAGAAAATGATAAGTACCGCACAACGATTAAGAACACAATAGAGTTTGATCATGAAATCCTAAAGCGGTTTGTCAATTTTATGAATAATCCGGATGAAGAAACCGCTGTTGCGCAATTCGGTAAAGGCGATAAATATTTTGGTATTTGTACGCTGCTTGTTACGATGCCAGGGCTTCCTATGTTCGGACATGGTCAGATTGAGGGTCTCGAGGAAAAATACGGAATGGAGTACCGTCGATCTTACCGCGATGAAACTCCTGACAGTTATCTTGTTGACCGGCATGAACATGAGATTTTCCCGTTAATGAAACGGCGTTCTCTTTTTTCCGGCAGCGCCAATTTCAGAATATACGATCTTTACTGTCATGACGGCTCGGTAAATGAAAACGTTTTCGCTTATTCAAACCGGGCGTGGATAAACGGAAACGAAGAAAAAGCGCTGGTCTTTTATAACAATTCCTATCATGAAACATCCGGCTGGATTAATGTAAGCGATCCTCCAATTCAACGCGACGGCCGCTCTTATAGAGACAGTTTAAGCGAAGCGCTTGCTATTCATGGCGAAAGCCATTATTTCACGTTATTGCGCGAACAAAAATCGAGCTTGTGGTACATTCGGTCTTCTAAAGCAATCTCCGAAGATGGAATTTTTGTTGGGCTTAAAGGATATGAAACGCAGGTTTTTATCGATATTTATGAAGTTGAAGATGATGCAAAAGGCTACTGGGCAAGATTAAATAATGATCTTAACGGGAAAGGTGTAGCAGACCTTTATTCGGCGATTAAAGATATTTTCCTTGGTGAGCTTTATTATCGATTTGAAGAAATATTTAAATCCGGGATTATAATCAATCTGAAAGATACAACAGATGCAGTTGTTGATTACTTGAAGGAACGCTTTAAGGCATTTATTAATACAGCTTGTCATTTTATAAAAGGCGAAGGCGGATATGACCAGTGGAAAATGATAGACGCAAAAGGTCTTCCTTGCAAATTTACCCCTGTTAGCGATGAAGTTATTTTTATGGAATTTGACGAATATCTGAACAAGTTAAAAGATTTATTTAAAATGTTGAAAGATGAAAAATCGAAATCTTCTCTTCTTGAAAATCTTGCAGAACGAATTGCTAAAGAGCCTGCTCTTAATGCTGTTCTTCTTAGTTACGGAATTTTTTCCAGTCTTCGTCATGTAATCGGCAAGGAAGCCTCTGGTCATCATGTTGTTAACCTCGCTTTTGATCACTGGGATTTAAACCGGAAACTTAAGGAAATTTATTTATCCTTGGGCGCGCCGGAAGCGAATATTTGGCGCATTATAGAGGTTATTAAAGCTGTTTTAGCTAGAACTATTCCTGATGTAAACGCTAAGGTAAATATCACAAAAACAGAATTAAATATCCGCAAAGATTTAACTATGGCTGAATCAGCCGCGTTACTAATCGAGGAAAATTATCTTAAAGATGATTTTAGGCGTATCTTAGGAATTAATTTATTTAATGATGTTCTCTGGTTTAATAAAGAAGGGTTTGATAACGCATTGTTCTTTTCGGCTATTTTCTGTTTGGTAGACAGTTCAATTAAGATTCTTGTTAATGAAAGGGTAAATTTGATTTCCGGTATTTTTGATGCGCTTGTAACAGCGGAGAAAAAAGCTAAATACAGGCTGGATTGTTTGCTTGATACTTTGACATTAAAGCCTGTGACCAAAAAGCCTAGCGTAAAAGCAAATGAGAAAAAAACTGCTGTTATTAAAACTGAAGAGAAAAAACCTGAAACGAAGAAGTCAGGGACAAAGGCATCATCTTCAAAGAAGACGGGAACTCCAAAGAAAAAGAAATGAACTTATACATCCCCAAGCTGCGATAAAGGAATAGGCTTGGGGTTGTCGTTTTGACCTTCAGTTTTGGCGAGTTCTTCAAGTAATTCTTTTCCACGGCGGGAGAGTTTTTCCGGTATTTGCACCATCAATTTAATGTACATACAGCCTCTTTGGCTTCCTGACGGGACGCCTTCGTCACGGATACGAAGCATTTTTCCGTTTTGGATACCGGCAGGCACTTTTACCTTAATTGTTTTGCTGTCCAGTGTTGTTACATGGATATCAGCGCCAAGTGCAGCTTGGCTTATAGAAACCGGGACAGCACAGTAAAGATCGCTTCCCTGGCGTTCAAAATACTCATGCGGTTTTACCCTGATAAACACATATAAATCGCCTGCCGGTCCGCCGTTTGGACCTGCGTCGCCCTGTTTTGGAATGACAACCCGTTTTCCGTTCTCTACGCCTGATGGAATTGTCACCATAATTTTCTGGCGTTTCTTCTGCGTTCCCGATCCGCCGCAGTCAGAACAAGGCTTGTCAATTATCGAGCCTTCGCCGTGACATTGGTGGCATGTTGTCGCAACGGAGAAAAAGCCCTGACTGTGTCTGACCTGTCCTGAGCCTCGGCAGATAGGGCAGGTCTTCTTTCCTGATCCGTCTGTTGTTCCCGCGCCGCTGCAGGTTTTACATGATTCATTATGAGAATATTGAATTTCTACTTTTGTTCCAAAGACTGCGTCTTTAAAGGGAATTTCGACGTCATAACGGAGATTCGCTCCCTGCCTTACGCCGCCCTGTCCGCGGCTTGATCTGCCAAAACCGCTTCCTCCGCCAAAGAAGCTGTCAAAAATGCTGCTGAATCCGCCTTCGCCGAAGATATCTTCAAAGCCGCGGAAATTACTGAAGTCCGGGCCTCCGCCCATGCCTTCAACTCCGGCAAAACCAAATTGATCATAGGCAGATTTTTTTTGATCATCAGAAAGAACATCATACGCTTCAGTTGCTTCTTTGAATCTTTCTTCCGCCTGTTTGTCGCCCGGGTGCTGATCCGGGTGATTCGCAAGCGCAAGCTTCCTATATGCTTTTTTTATCTCGTCTTTAGAGGCGTCTTTTTGTACACCGAGGACATCGTAATAATCGCGCTTAGCCATTATTTATCGTCTACCACTTCGTAGTCGGCATCTTCTGCGCTCTTGGTATTATCACCGCCCGAACTTGAGCCTTGATTTGCGCCAGCGTTAGGATTAAAACCTTGTCCGCCCATGTCAGGTCCTGCCTGCTGCCCTGCCGATCCCTGCTGTTTATAGATTTCTTCCGCAATTTTATAAGAGGCCTGTTTGAGCGCCTCGGTTTTATCTTTGATTGTCTGAAGATCGCCGCCTTCAAGAGCTTTACGTAAATCCGTAACAGCTTCATCGCACTTTGCCTTATCCGCGGTGCTTACTTTATCGCCAAGGTCTTTAAGATTTTTTTCCGTGCTGTAAATCATGGAATCGGCTTCATTGTGTACTTCGGCTTTTTCGCGCTCTTTTTTATCTTCTTCGGCGTGGAGTTCCGCTTCTTTTACCATGCGATCAATATCGTTATCGCTTAAGCCGCCTGAGCTTTCGATGCGGATTTTTTGCTCTTTGCCTGTACCAAGGTCTTTCGCGCTGACGTGAACGATTCCGTTCGCATCGATATCAAAAGTTACGTCGATTTGCGGAACTCCGCGCGGAGCGGGAGGAATTCCAATTAAATCGAAGCGGCCAAGTAGCCGGTTCTGGCTTGCCATTTCGCGTTCACCCTGAAGAACCTGAATTGAAACTGCGGTCTGTCCGTCGGCCGCTGTCGAGAAGGTCTGACTTTTGCGGGTCGGAATTGTTGTGTTACGGGTGATGAGTTTTGTCATTACGCCGCCAAGTGTTTCAATACCGAGCGAAAGAGGAGTGACATCAAGCAATAATACATCTTTTACATCGCCGCCAAGAACGCCGCCTTGAATTGCCGCGCCGACCGCGACTGCTTCGTCAGGGTTAACGCCTTTATTTGGCTCTTTCTTGAATAAATCTTTTACAATTTGTTGAACTGCCGGAATTCGCGTTGATCCGCCGACAAGGATGACTTCATCAATTTTATCTGCTGTTAACCCGGCGTCTGTTAGCGCTTTTTTACACGGTTCTTTTGAGCGTTCAAGAAGGTCTTCGACCATCTGCTCGAACTTGGCTCTTGTAAGCGATTTTTGGAGGTGCTTTGGCCCGCTTTGGTCGGCAGTGATAAACGGCAGGTTGATTTCTGTTGTCTGCATTGAGGAAAGTTCAATTTTTGCTTTTTCCGAAGATTCCCGGAGGCGTTGAAGAGCCATGCGATCCTGACCCAAGTCGATGCCTGTGTCTTTTTTAAACTCAGCGATTAGCCATTCCATGATTCGGCGGTCAAAATCGTCTCCGCCAAGGTGGGTATCGCCGTTTGTCGATTTTACTTCAAAGACGCCTTCGCCAAGTTCTAAAATGGAAACATCGAAAGTGCCGCCGCCAAGGTCGTAAACAGCGATAATCTTGTCTTTTTTTGAGTCTTTATTAAAGCCAAAGGCAAGAGAGGCGGCTGTCGGTTCATTAATAATACGTTTTACATCGAGCCCTGCGATTTTTCCGGCGTCTTTTGTCGCCTGCCTCTGCGCGTCATTAAAATACGCCGGGACGGTGATAACAGCTTCTGTAACAGTTTCGCCAAGGTAGTCTTCGGCGGTCTTCTTCATTTTTTGTAAAACAAAGGCTGAAATTTCCTGCGGAGAGTATTTTTTTCCGTCAATATCTACGCGGACATCACCGCCCTGATCTGATAAATGATAGGGGACCAGTTTCATCTCGCTTGTAACTTCTGAAAAACGGCGTCCCATAAAACGTTTAATCGAGTAAATCGTATTTTCCGGATTTGTGATCATTTGGTTTTTCGCCGGAGCGCCGACAATACGCTCTCCTTTGTTTGTAAAACCGACAATTGACGGGGTTGTGCGCCCGCCTTCCGAGCTTTGAATTACGATTGGTTCTCCGCCTTCAAGAACAGATACGCAAGAGTTTGTTGTTCCTAAGTCAATACCAATAATTTTTCCCATGATTATCTCCTTTTGTTAATTATTATTTATTTTCCGCTTCAGGCATTAAAACCTTAACCTTTGCGGCTCTTATTACTCTTTCTTTTAACATATATCCTTTTCCAAAATCTTCCTGAACGATTGCTTCCGTTACAGCGTTTGATTTTTCCATCATTAAGGCTTCGTGAAGATTCGGGTCAAACGGCTCTCCTGCTGAAACAAAGCGCTTAAGACCCCATTTTGCTTCCAGCAGGCCTGTTAACCGTTTTTCTATCATTTTTACGCCTTCCAGAAAAGCGTTATAATCTGTTGATGCTTCTCCTGCCTGGATTGCGCGTTCAAAATCGTCAATTACCGTTATTATGTCTAAAAGCAGGCTCTGGTTTGCATATTCGATTGCGTTTTGCTTTTCTTGATTCATTCTCTTGCGGAAATTTTCAAATTCCGCGGCTTTTCGCAGGAATTGATCGTGGGTTTCTATTAGTTTTGCTTCTAACCCTTTAATTTTTTCTTCGAGAGAGGGTAACTCTGTTATATCATCAGGCTGAGCTTGCGAAGCTGCCTCTTCAGAAGTGTTTTCGCAGGTTGAAATAACGTCTTGAGAAGCCTCTGCTGTATTTTTATCAGACATCTCCTGATTATTGTTCTGAGAACTTTCTGTTGTATCTTGTTTAGTCATAAATTCTTCCTGATTTTCTCTTTATTTTAAATAATGCTTTTTTCTTCCATAATATAAAAAATACTAAAAAATGCCTTTCCGGTCAAGGAAATTCGTATGAAATTTCCAGCGTAAAAAACGTCCTTATTTAGTTATATTATACTACTATGCGGAAAATTGGTAGTATGGATTATAAAGCGTGGTAACAAGCAGTATTTTAATTTCCGGTTTCCTTCTTGTTTTTTAAATCATCGATAATGTTGGCATACTCAATTAATTTCATGTGTGTCTCTATTCTGGCTTTAACAATGTGTTTCTTAAAAGGTTTTGTTATATAGTCTACCGCGCCAAGAGACAACCCTTTTTCTTCATCTTCGTTTGTGCTCATTCCCGATATAAAAATTACAGGGATATTTTTAATTTCTTCGGTTTCTTTCATTTTTACAAGAGTGTCATAGCCGTTCATTTCCGGCATTATTACATCCAGCAAAATTAAATCTGGAAGATGCTTTTTCGCGGCTTCAATTCCTGCGGCGCCGTCTATTGCAATTAAAATCTCATATTCCGGTTTTAAAAAATGAGCTAAAGCGATTATATTCATTTTTTCATCGTCAATTATTAGTATTTTTTTTAACTTTTTGTTCATCATCATTCTCCGCTGCGGTTTTTTATACTGAGTTTAGATTTTCTCTGACTGCGGCAAGCGTTTCGCGCGCTTGTTTGAATTTCATGTTTTCTATCTGCAATGCCAACTGCCCTGTGCCGGGGATCATACTAAGGTCATCTACAAGGCTTAAACTGTCAAAGCTGTCCGCTTCTAAAAGCGAATCAAGCTTATCAAGCAGTTGAAGTGATCTTTCCTTATCATAAATAATATCTTTATTTTTATTTTTGTGTATTGCCGCATAATCATTTATCTGAGGGATAAATTCGTTAAATGCATTATCAAGTTCTTTTTTTAGAATTTTTATTTTTTCGTTTATAAATTCAACATTGCCTTTAAAAAGCATTTGTTCAACATTTTGCGCGGCCTCAGCAAGAGTATCCATGCCGACAATACCTGAAACGCCTTTTAATGTGTGAGCCAGCCTGTGTGCGAGTTTTATATCGTCTTTTTCGATTGCATTATTTAAATCCTTGATGGTAGACTGGTTGCTTTTTACAAAGGTTGATATAAGCTCTATACGATGCTCTTCTTCCTCGGTATTATCAGTTCTTAATTCTAAGGATATCATATTTACCGGTTTCAAATATTTTAAAAGGCATGCCCATAAATCATGCGAAGTAAACGGTTTTGAAAGACAGTCGCACATTCCGGCATTGAAATAAGATTCCCTGTCATAAGCCATAATATTCGCAGTCAGCGCGATAACAGGCGCTGTTATTCCTTTTTCTTTTATTTTTTTTGTCGCTTCAAGACCGTCCATCTCCGGCATATGAATATCCATAAATATCAGATCAAACGGCTTTTCTCCTTTTTCGATCCTGTTACTGACAATATCAAACGCGATTTTTCCGTTTTCCGCGATAACTGTTTTTAATCCTACTTTATAAAGATGATCTTTTACAACAATTTGATTTAATTCGTTGTCTTCGCAGACTAAAATTTCACCTTCAAAAACCGGTTTTTCGTTTATATTCATTGCAGCGGAAATTTTTGAAAGTTCGGCGACTGTATCTACTGTGTCAAAGGTTATATCAAAACTGAATTTACTGCCAAGACCGATTTTGCTTTCAACTTCTAGTATGCTTCCCATTAACTCTATAAAATTTTTAGTTATTGTAAGGCCAAGCCCTGTTCCGCCGTATTTTCTTGTTGTACTGTCATCCGCCTGCGTGAACGGTTGAAATATTTTTTTTAATTGTTCGTCTGTCATTCCGATGCCGCTGTCTTTTACTTCAAAATGCATTGTGACTGTTGAATCAGTTTTTCCGGTAATCGCGGATAAAATTTTTACCATGCCGTTATTTGTAAATTTTATCGCGTTTGAAATCAGGTTTAAAAGGATTTGACGCAGTCTTGTAGGATCACCTAACAACATTCTGCCGACAGAAGGTTCCGCGTAACAAAATAATGTCAGTCCTTTTTCGTTTGCTTTTGGAGATGAAATCATGCGGCAAAGCTTAAATACTTCGCTAATATCAAACGGAATTTTTTCCAGCTCCATTTTTCCGGCTTCTATTTTTGAAACATCTAAAATGTCATTAATAATCATTAAAAGGCTTTCTGCGCTTGTTTTGATTTTTGATAAATAATTTCTGGTTTTTACCGTTATATTGTCATCTAACGCAAGCTCTGTAAAGCCGATTATACCGTGCATGGGAGTTCTGATTTCGTGACTCATGCTGGCCAGGAAAACGGATTTCATGCGCGATGTTTCTTCCGCGCGGTTTTTTTCGCTTGTTAATTCTTTTGCTTCTGTTTCCGCTTTAATTTTTTCCGCAGTAATTATTTTTATATCTGTTATGTCTATCGCGCATCGCAGGTGTACTTTAACTCCTCCCAGCCAGTTGATATAACAGTCTGTGTGGCGGAAATCAAGTTTTTGTTCTGTGTTGTGTTCTTCCCATGTAATAATTTTATCAGGGTCTTTATCCAGTTCAAAACACGGGCAAAATGCGCATCTTTTTTCCTGATTTCTAAGAACATTATAACAGCGTTTGCCGATGCAGTCGTTTTTAATATTTAACAAGGTTTTAAATCTGTCGTTAACAAAAAGCAATTCGCCTGTTTTTGGATCTGTAACATAGATATATGAATCAATGCCGTTTAATATATTTTCCAGAACGCGGAGAGAATTTTTTGATTCCAGCATATGCTCTTCTATGCGCTCTGACATAAAGTTCATTGTATCTTTAAGGATTGTAAATTCATCCTGAAAATCGCCTTTTATTCTGACGCTATAATCGCCGCGCGCAATTTCATTGGCTGTTTTAATAAATTCCGGAAACGGTTTTGTCATTTTACTAATCATGTAATAAAGAATTAACGCAATCATAAATAGTATAACCACGCTGATTGAAATAACATTGATCATTAACCTGTATCCGTTTGCGTTTATTTCCGAAAGCGGAGCTGTAACGGAAATAAAAAAACGGCTGTTAAACCGCGGGAAAACAATTGTATTTAAATCCACTAATGTTTTTTTGTTATTCAAAATTGATTGTGAATAAAAAACCATATTTTCATCATCATGTGACGGCAATGGATAATTAATGCTTAAGTCTGCTCTTGATTTGCCAATTTGATCATATATGGGGCTGTAAATAATTATATTCCTGTCGTTGCCAATAAGAATATATCCTGTTTCGTAAATGCGATCAGCCTGAAGCTGTTCATAAAAATCTCCCAGGTGAATATCGGCAGTGATCGCTCCGATAAATTCATTGTTTTTTCCATGTATCGGATACACGATAACAAACATGAAAACATCTTTTCCTTCGATATTGAATGTATCCGGATCGGTGTAAATAGGCGCGTTTAGTTCTTTTACATATAAATAATGCGGCTTTGAAAATTCCGCGTCGTTTCCTACAGCTTCTGTCTGATAAAATGTTTTTCCGTTTTCGCGGTAATAATAAAAACAAATTCGCCCCGAAATAGCAGTTCCGTAATATGTGCCGATGTAATCGCTGTCTTTGCCGTCAAACATATTCGGTTCAAAATAAATACTGGAGCCGTTAATCTCATTATGACCTTCAAATACATTAAAGAGCATTTTCTGCATCGATTCCCTGTCGGCTGTTTCATCAATAACCTGATATTCCAGAACGCTTGCGACTAATGATAAATATTCAATCGCGTTATTTATTTTGGATTCAAAGCTGCTTGAATGTTTTCTGACAAGACTTTGAAATTCCCTGCTTACCATTTCCTGCTGTGTGTTATAAAGCGAACCGAAAAGAATTATGTATATTATTGAAAAGCTTATAATAACCGGCGTTATCAGATAAAAAACTGCTCTTGCTTTTGTTCCCAGATACGGATTTGTTTTTTTCATGTTTTTAATATTTTATAATGAATTTTTGAAATAATCAATTAATTGACATCCTGTCTTGACCTGCGTTAAAAAGCCTGATAATTTAATAAATCATGCCTGTAGATATAAAAAATATTGTTAAAAATTTGCATCCTCTGGAAACGCGAATTCTCCTTTCTTATAAAAAAGGAGATGAACTTACTGTTGAAAAAGTTGAGCGCGAACTTGAGTTTAAACCCGGGAATGGCAATCAGGCGCTCTCATGGCTTACAGGCAAAGGATTGATACGTGAAATCCGGCGCGAAACTGCGGTTTTTTATGAACTGACCGGCCTTGGTCAGGAATGGAATGAAAAGGGAAGTCCGGAAGAGCGGATGCTTAGATTAATAAAAAAGAAATATTTAGAAGAGAATGATAGACCGCACGCTGCTTTAGCTGCAAGTCTTCCTGATATTGCGCGTGAACTCAATCTGGAAAATAAAGACATCGGCAGCGCTTTCGGCAGTCTTTCAAAACTTGGCGTGCTTTCGATGAATGATGAAAAAAAGGTGGTAATTTCTCTGCCTCTTGATCATCTGGATGATCCTGATAAAAATCCGCTTCTTGCACATTTTAATTTAATGCGCGGTTTATTTAAAAAAGTTTTACTTGGCGGCGGCGTACTTGCGGAAGCTGAGCTTAATGACGCTGAAAAAAAAATAATGTCAGGCATCGCGAAAAAACGCGGAGCGGCGGACGCGCCGTTCCGTCAGATAGACAGAGAAACTGTTTACTTTTGTTTTACCTCGGATCAGGACGGCAGTGTTCCCGCAGAAGAAGCGGCGCAGGCGCTTAAAGATGCGGGTATAACAGGCGATGAACTTGGCCTGCTTACGCAATCAATGCTGGAAGACGGCAGCTGGAAAGGGAAGACTTTCCGCGCATACAATGTAAAAACGCCGCCTGTTCGCCTGACGCCGGGCCGAAGCAATCCGTACGCGAAATTTTTGGAAAATGTAAAAGATAAACTTGCTTCTTTGGGATTTGAAGAATTTGACGGCCCGTTAGTTGAAACTGAATTCTGGAATTCAGACGCTCTTTTTATGCCGCAGTTTCACTCCGCAAGAGATATTCATGACGCGTACAGCATCGCAGATGACAAGGGCGGAGTCGCACGCGCAAAATCAATAGATGAGCCGTGGCTTTCAAATGTTGCGTCAGCGCACGAGAACGGCGGAAAGACCGGAAGCTGCGGCTGGAATTACGGGTTTGACCGCGATTTTACAAAGCGGCTTATTCTGCGCTCTCAGGGGACTGTGCTTTCCGCCAAACAGCTTTCTACAGCGAAAATCCCCGGTAAATATTTTGGAATTGCCAGATGCTTCCGCTACGATCGCGTAGACGCTACGCACCTTCCTGATTTTTATCAGACAGAAGGCATCGTGTTAGGTGAAAACGTCAATCTTCGCACTCTTTTGGGAATGCTTGAAATGTTCGCGTGTGAAGTGGCAGGCGCTAAAGAAGTTAAATATGTTCCCGGTTATTTTCCCTTTACTGAGCCTTCGATTGAAGTGCATATAAAACATCCTGTACTTGGCTGGTTTGAACTGGGAGGTTCGGGAATCTTCCGCCCGGAGGTAACAGCCAGCCTTGGAGTAAATGTTCCTGTCGCGGCATGGGGCATCGGTATTGATCGCATGGCTTTAATGGCCCTTGGACTAAACGACCTTCGCGAACTTTTCAGTTATGATATCGAAAATGTCAGATTAAGAAGATCAAAAGCAAGTTAAATGAAAGAAAAAAAAGTATTTCCGATAGAACGCTATGGTTACGATTTTATACCAGCGGAGTTCTTGCCGCCCGGAGAAAATGAATATTGGCTGCGTAACCTTCAGCAGGAAAAATTGTTTAAGAAAAAACCGCATGACTGGCGCAAGCTAAAGTGTGAAGAGATTGAGATATTAGAAAAAAACAGAAATTACTGTTCTAACTGGGATAATTTTCTTGTAAGCGATCCTTTTGATCCTTTGTTAATCCGCGATTGTTATTTTTACGGACTTGTGCGAGTCGGGGTAACGCAGAATGTTTTATTAAAGCATCATGATTTTTGCATACCCGCAGGAATCAGAAACAGCACAGTTGTTTCCTGCGATATCGGCGACGATTCTGCGGTTCAAAACTGCGCTTTTATTTCACATTACATCATCGGAAACAACTGTATTCTCTCTGAAGTAAATGAACTGCAGACGACAAATCACGCGAAATTCGGAAACGGCGTTATAAAAGACGGCGAAGATGAAGAAGTGCGTGTCTGGATTGATGTGATGAACGAAGCGGGCGGACGTTCCATTCTGCCGTTTGAAGATATGATCGCGGCGGACGCGTATTTATGGGCAGCTTATCGCGATGATATTGAATTAATGGAAAAGCTCGTTGAAATTACGCAGGAACAATACTGTCTTACGGGAGTTCATCGGACAGATGGTAAAACAAAATCATTTCGCGGCAGTTACGGAGTTATCGGAAACGGCGCTGTTATAAAAAGCTGCAGTATCATTAAAGACACAAAAGTAGGGGAGTGCGCTTATATAAAAGGCGCGAATAAACTTAAAAATATATCGATACTTTCGACCGAAGAAGAGCCGACGCAGATAGGCGAAGGCGTGGAAATGGTAAACGGCATTGTAGGATACGCCTGCAATGTTTTTTACGGATCAAAAGCAGTGCGTTTTGTAATGGGCAGGAACAGCAATTTAAAATACGGAGCCCGTCTTATTCATTCTGTGTTAGGTGACAATTCCACCGTGTCCTGCTGCGAGATACTTAACAATTTAATATTTCCGGTGCATGAACAGCATCATAATAATTCATTTTTAATCGCTAGTTTGATTCAGGGAATTTCTAACATGGCCGCGGCTGCGACAATCGGCAGCAATCATAACAGCCGCGCAAATGACGGCGAGATCAGGGCAAAGCGCGGCTTCTGGCCCGGGCTTGCCGTCAGCCTGAAACATTCCAGCAAATTCGCTTCTTTTGTAATTATCGCCAAAGGTGAATATCCGTCGGAACTTAATATACCGATGCCGTTTTCTTTAATTAATAATAATGTTTACAGAAACAGGCTGGAAATAATGCCCGCTTATTTCTGGATACACAATCTTTACGCGCTTGAACGCAATTCATGGAAAACAAAAAACCGCGACAAGCGAAAAAATAAAATTCAGCGGATAGAAGCCGATTATCTTGCGCCTGATACCGCCGAAGAAATTATGACATCCCTTTCTTTTTTATGCGAACTGCTTAACGACGGTATTTTTTCTCCGACAGAAATGGCTAATGTCGACGGCGGCACTATCCGTTTAATTCCCTGTAAACAATTTGAGCACAGCAAGCGCGGGCAGGTAATAATGAAACCCCTTGAAGCTGTCGCGGCTTACCGGCAGATGCTGCGTTATTATGCAGTTAAAACAGTTGCTAAATATTTTGATGAACACCTTGATTTTAATTTTAATGAATTAATTAATCATCTTAATTTTCCCGCAGAAGATCGAATAAAAGACTGGGTCAATATCGGCGGCCAGATTGTTCCGGCTTTTCGCGTTGACGCGTTAAGAAAAGATATCGGCGAAGGCAAATTTAAAAATTGGGATGAGATTCACAGCGTATATGATTTATGGGATAAAGAATATGATCTTGATAAATGCCGTCATGCATGGGCAGTGTTAGTTCTTCTTCAAGATGAAAAATTTCATACGGAAAATATTACGCCGGAGAGCAATGATTTACAGCGCGTACCTTCGGCGCAGCTTCCAGTACAGGAGACTAAAAAAAATATTATAAATCAGGCTGTATTTAACGATGAGCTTACAGCTGTTCTTGAAATACGCAATTGGATCGAAAATCAAATTTATGAAAGCAGAGCAAAGGACTACCGTAATCCGTTTAAGACAGCGACATTCCGCAATAATAAAGAAATGGAGCAAGTGCTTGGAAAACCTGAAGAAAACGCGTTTATAAAAATTGTCAGAAAAGAAAGCGCCGCGTTTATTAAAATGATAGAAAGAGTCAGATCCCGCATTAGTTAGTAAATACGGTATCAAAGTTTATTTTTATAATTGTAGTTTTGTATGAAAAACAGATGAATCTGTGTTATATTTAAAATACAGGTAAAGTATGAAAAAAATTCTTCTTCCAGTTGCAATTCTCGTTTTTAGCGCGATTCCTGTTTTTGCGCAATATGGCGCAGAGATCACTTTTAACATTGGGAATGTAGGAATAGGCGGGAATTTTCCGTTAGGTTCTGTATACGATATAGAAACTCATTTTTCACTTGTCAGTTTTGGAATGGAAGACAGAAGAACGAATCTTGGATTTTCTTTTAGTCCTTTTGTTTATACAAGGTGGACAACAAGCGACGATTCTAAAGGAACGGTTGATGCTGCATTTGAAGGAACTAGTTTGTTAAATTTAAATTTATATTGGAATGTGCTCAGCGGAGAAAATTTTTATTTTGGTCCTTTTACATCAATTAATTATTTTTTTATAGATAAAGAGATATTCTGGGACAGATATATTTTTACTGCCGGTATTCAAATTGGTATGCGTTTAGAGTTAAATAATTTCAAGTATAATCTGTTTATCTGCGAAGCAGGATACCGCAATATTAACGGCACTAATAAATATTATATCAGCGGAAAAGTTGATCTGCTTACATTGATTGCGTCTCTTCTTTTCGGCACGTTTCTCACCAAATAATACGCATAGACGCTTGTAAGTAAATTAAATATAATACGGCATATGCCAAAAATCGAAGTAAACGAACGAACATTTTTTACGCTTGCAGGCTGTCCTGATGGCTGGAGCAGCAGGGACGAATTTGAAGAAGCGCTAACCTGCGCTAAAGCTGAGTTGGATTCAGATATATGGCCGGCAGACAGTGATAAAAATGTTCCTTCAGATGAAAGAACTATAAAGATTGAGTTAAATGATACAAACCGCCCCGATCTCTGGGGAACAGCAGGCTGCGCAAGACAGCTTCGGATTTATAAAGACGGAAAAATCCCTGAGTACGCTTTCTTCTCACGGCTGGGCGATATCAAAAAAACGCAGTATAAAGTTAAAGTAGAACAAAGCGTAAAGCAGGTGCGCCCCTTTATTACAGGGTTTGTCGCCCGCATGGCTTGCGGCGCAATAACTGATCCCATGCTTCGCGATATGATCCAGACACAGGAAAAACTCGCGTGGAATTACGGGCGGAAACGGCGCAGTATATCGATGGGTATTTACAGGATTTCTGGCAAGACAGAAATTAATGGTTCTGTACAGCCATTAATCAAATGGCCCATTATTTACAAAGGAGTTGACCCGGATTCTGTATCCTTTGAACCGCTTGCATGGGAAGGAAAACTTACCCTGCGTGAGATTCTTAAACAGCATCCAAAAGGTAAAGAATTCGCCTTCATACAAGAACACGAGCCGGTTCATCCGCTTTTAACAGATTCGCGCGGAAATGTTTTATCTTATCCGCCGATCATCAACTCTAATGATCTTGGCGCAGTGCAGGTTGGCGACAATGAGGTTTTTATCGAGCTTACAGGGACGGATTTGCATTGTTTAACCCTTGCAGCGTCAATAGTTGCCTGCGATCTTGCTGACAATGGTTTTAAAATTGAACCTGTTGAATTTGAGTATGAGTTTAATATTCCATTTGGCACATCCGCAAGAAGTATCATTACTCCATTTTATTTTCAAGAGCCGGTCTTTTGCTCGCTCTCCAGAATCGAAAAATTTCTTGGTGAAAAATTAAACGCGGATGATTGTTTAAAAGCGCTTTTACGCATGGGTGTAAAAGCGGAAAAAGCGGCGGATAAAGAACGCGGCGCAGACAGCCAAAAAGAGGAAGGCGTACGCGTATATCCGCCGGAATACAGGAATGATTTTCTTCATGCAGCGGATGTTGTAGAAGATGTAATGATAGGACGCTCTTTAAAATTATTTAAACCGCAGCGGCCTTCAGACCCGACAATCGGACGGCTTTTACCTATTACATTGTTCAGCAGGCAGGTTAAGGAGCTTCTTATTGGAATGGGCTATCAGGAAATGATTTACAACTATCTGGGTTCTAAAAAAGATCTTATTGATAATATGCAGGGCGATGGTATAAAAACAATCCGCATTTTTAATCCGATGACAGAGAATTATGAATATGTACGCGATTCTATTATTGCGTCGCTTTTAACAAGCGAATCAATATCAGGGCGTTCTGTTTATCCGCATAAAATTTTCGAAGCGGGAAAAATCGCATGGCTTGACGAAAGTGAAAATTACCGCAGTAAAACCTGTCAGTTTGCCGGATTTCTTCACGCAGGGACAGACGCGGGTTTTAACACCGCCGCCGCGGAACTTCAAACGTTTTTTTTCTACCTTTCGCGCGAGTATAACGTGGAAGAATCTTCTGATTCCCGTTTCATTCCGGGACGTGCCGCGGCAATAGTTTATCAGGGTAAATCAATCGGTGTTTTTGGTGAAGTGCATCCCAAAATATTAGAAAACTGGGGAATCACTATTCCTTGCACAGCCGGAGAGATTAATTTAGACTTACTCGTTTAAAATTGTTACATTGACAACAAGCCTGAAACCTTTTATTATAATTTTATGGCTGGAAATACACCTCATGGAGATATGGATCCCGAAATTGCCGCTTTATTGGGGACGGCAAGCGGCGGATCTGGTTCAGTTCCTGATTTTAATGACATTTTTAGCGGTAATAATAAAGATTTTGCGGATATATCAAGCTCGTCAGGCGGCGATGTCGATTTAAGCCTTTCTGAATTTCCGCGGGTAACAAAACGTCTGGAAGAGAAAGGTCATAATTTCTATAGCGATCCAAACTATTATAAAACCGCCTTATCCAACGAGAGTGAAATTGCCCAGAGAGTGCATAATATTTTACAAAAGTACCTAACCGCAAAGGACCCAAAGGATCGCAGTGTTTTCCGTCAGCAGTTTATTTCGCCGTATTGGGAATTTCTTGGCAGTGTAGCTAAGAAAACCACAGGAAGACTGCCTCCGCCAAAAAAATATTTGCTTCGTTTTGGAATTTTACATCCTACGTTTATAAACGCGGAAACAAGAGATTTTTTCAGTAAGATAGTTGATGATAATCCGTACGATCAGCCTGTTCACTATATGGATGAATGGCTCAACGCTGTCGGTCTAAGTAAGATGCGCCCTTCCACAACCGACGAAGTAAAAATCGCCAAAGGCAACAATCAATCCAAGTTTCAGCAGCTTCTTGAAAAAGCGCAGGGAAAATTAGACGGCGCGAAATCTATTCTTAAATCCAAAGACAGAGAGCGTGATGACGTTGAAAAGATCATCCGCGATAGAATAAACCAAATCTTTGAACGCACCCCAATGCGCGAGATGCCTGAGGTAAGCGACTGCCTTACAGAAGGGCAGAAAGTAATGATTAATGAAATCCAGAATTATTTTAAGATGATTTTAAAAAACGATCATGAACTTGAAATAAGCGTGAAGGATTTTATCAACGCCGAAGGCGATGTTCAGTCGCTGGCGGAAAAAATCGCAAGCGAAGGCGGCGCCGGAGTAACAATTGATCTTGGCGCTATTGACGCAGAGTTCGATACTATCCGCCAAATGGCAAAAATGACAGTCGGCAGGCAGGGAAATCATTTCCCGATTGTAACAAGCGAATATTATCACAGTGTTCCCAACGAAGTAGCAACGCGTGAAAACGTTATTTCCATGCTCGCAAGAATTGAAAGCATCGACGCGGAAGCTTTTTGCCGCGTTTATAAGAATAAATTAAACCGGATAGCTCCCTATGTTTTATTAATTCCAACTTACGGCGACACAGGTTTCTGCTGGGAGCCGTTTGACCGTTATAACCGCGCAACCAGCCGAGGAAGAATCGTAGTTCCAATGTATCCAAGAAATCTTTATATTGCTGTCTTAACCGCGGTAGCTGATCTTCGCTGGCAGGTTGCTAAAGAGAAAGCGTCTTTTTACTGGATGGAAGAAGGACTAACAGGGCATTATTATCAGTGGTTTCAATCTTTAAAACTGAAAGGCGATATAAAAGAATATTTTATCCGCGATTATATTTTATGGATGACAAAAGAAGCGGAAGGCATTCAAAAACTTGATAAAGATGTCCGGGGCACTTTTTGGCGTCACATGCCGTTTACAAGAGAAGTAAAGGAAAAGCTTAAAAACCGCAGTTTTGTTTATCAGGAACTTTATCAGCGCGACATGAACCGCGCGATGTCAGACGGTTATTGATATCATTTAACAGTTATATATTCATTTGTTACGTGCAAAAAAAAGCCTGACCGCAAAAGCAGTCAGGCTTGCTTGTTTTAATATATCGCTTTTACGCGAACCACGAGCTGATAATTTTATCCGCTGTCGCGCTGACAACTCTGTCATTTATATATGACGGATCGTCAATCTTCTGCCTGAGTTCAGCAATCCGGGCTTCATCAGTTTCCGGGGCGGATTTAATTAGCTGTAAAACCTGATACCTTTCGGCCTTTTCTTTTGCTTGCGTAGAAAGATCTATAGTATCGGTTCTGTCGTTCCCCCCCACTGGCTCACTCCTGCCGGGTCTTTTGCCCGACGGAATGGGTTCTACATGACCTATCCTGTTTACTGTCATACTCATACCCTACCTATACCTTATTATCGGCAATCCTCTACTATAAGTTTACTAACTATTTTAAATAATTACCAGAGATATACAGAGAAAATTCACCCTTTTGCTCATTTTTTTGGGATAAATTTTCTAAAATTTCCTCTGCTGTTCCCCGCAGATATTCTTCATGAACCTTGGTCATTTCCCTCCCAAGGCAAATGTATCGCTTACTGTCAATTTCGGTAATGTCGCCAAGGAGCTTTAGTATTCTGAAAGGTGATTCGTAAATGACGCAGCCTGCTTCCGCCGCCATTAGCTCACGAAGACGGCTCTTTCTTCGCCCCGGTTTAGGTGATAAAAAACCTTCAAAAACGACCGTTTTATCCCTGCCTCCTGCCACGCTCAGTAAAGCAGCGAAGGCAGATGGTCCCGGAATAGGTATTATGTCGTGTCCTGCCTGTGCCGCGTCTCTGGCTAACACTGCACCGGGGTCGCTTAAAGCCGGAGTGCCCGCATCGCTTGCATAAGCCACATTTTGCCCTTGATTTAGGACATTTATCACTTTTTCCGCCGCGAATTCTTCGTTTTGCGACCTGCATGAAAGCATTTTTACCTTGATTCCCAGATGGTTAAGCAGTTTCAAAGTGCGGCGGGTATCTTCGCACGCTACAAGATCGACGCTTTTTAGCGTTTCTACGGCGCGAAAACTGATATCGCCCAAATTGCCGATAGGGGTTGCGATAATGTAGAGAGTTGACATAACTAGATACTAACAGTTGAAAAGGTGACTGTCACCTCTCTGGAATTACAATTGAATATGAATTAACATAGCTTTATGGGAGACATGATTCAGATACTCATTTTTATCATTATCGGTTTGGTTCTTCTTTGGTTTGGTTATACTCTTTTTTTTGGGCATTTATCGCCGTTTTATCCGTACCTTCCATGGAATAAAAAAAGAGTCATCACCGGCAAGCCGGGCGATCCTCAGATTTGCCCTGTCTGTTCAATGAAAATGCTGAAAGGCGAACTTGTTAAAACGATCGCTTATTCCGGCAATTCGCAAAGTAGGGATCGGATTGTTCATATCAAAGGCTGTTATAGCTGTCTGGAAAAAGATTTACCGCGGCGCTGCCCGATATGCAGAACAAAATTATCGTTAAATGATTATCTTATATCCCGCATGTTTGAACGCCGTTACCAGAAGAATCACATCCATATACTGGGATGCAACAAATGCAGAAAAGGCTGACGCTGTTTAAAACATTGTGTTAGCTGCAACTGCCTTTCGGGCAGCTTGAAATTTCTATCCAATCGCCGGATGTGAATTCGCCATTTTGAATCGATTCCATTAATTTTCTTGCCTGCCCGTAACCGTTAACTGTAATTTTTTCCCCGGTAAAATCCTGTTTCGGCAGACCGCAGGAAAGAGAATCAAACGGCTCTTCCGCGATTGTTTCGATCATAATTCCTGAGCGTTTAATTATCCGCGCAAGCTCGGTTACTGTAAGAGCAAAATCAGTTTTATCCTGATCTTCTGCGTATTTTTGCGCAAGGCAGGATACAAACGAAACTGATATCACTTCCTGTGGATTTACTCCGGCGTTTATGGCGTAGTCTTTTTTGAACATGGCAAACTGCTTTCGCGCGGTTTTAATACCGCCAAGATGATCTTTTAAATCCGGGAAGAAAATATTTATAAAGCGGCTAACGCCCTCTGAGCATCCGCTGATTAGCGGAATGGTTTGTTCATTCGCTTTTTTTCGCATATCAATTTCGTTAATTATCTTCGCGTTTACAGTGTTAGCTGCAACTTCTGTATCATAAACCCTGTCAAAGCCAATTAGTTTTAATGCGGCGGTTAGTTTTCCCTTTGTGACAGAGCCTGCGGTGATTGCAAGTTCTCTTTCCAGAGCCTGTAAAAGCGCCGGGGAAAATTGCGCGATTGCTTTTGTGTTTTCGCCGCGGATAGCAGCCTGTACTTCTGCGCTCTGATCGTGTTCGTAAATTGAGCCGACAGGGCAGACAGACGCGCAATATCCGCAGAAAACGCAGGAAACGTCTTTTAACGGCTGATTATACGCGGTGCAAATATCAAATTCATGGCTTCTGAATGCGGTATTGATAGCCCTGATTGTCTGAACTTCCTGGCACGCCTCAACGCAGCGTCCGCACTTAATGCATTTTTTTGTATCATGCACGATTGTATCGCCTGCGATAACCGGAGGCGTCTCTTCGGCTTCGTTTTCAAATGATGACGATACGATTCCGTAATTTGCAGCTAACGTCTGCAGTTCGCAGTTTTTATTCCGTACGCACTTTAGGCAGTCATTAGGGTGGTTTGCCAGAATCATTTCTATAATTGTTTTTCTGATGCTGACAAGGCGCTTGTTAATTGTAACGATATTCACGCCTTCCCACACATCGTTAGCGCAGGCCGCTACAAGTTTTCCCCGCCCGTCACATTCAACGACGCATATGCGGCAAAGAGCGCGCTTGCAGAGATCAGGATGTTCGCATAACACAGGAATATTTATATTGACTGTTTTCGCAGCTTCAAGAATTCTGGTTCCTTCGGGAACAGTTACAGGTTTTCCATCTATTGTCAGGTTTACATTTTTACCGGGATCAGGCTTGTGACTCATGATAAAGCTCCTTCGAATTCGGCAGGGAAGAGTTTCCACGCGCTGTTAAGCGCAACAGCGGCGCTTTGCCCAAGCCCGCAGAAAGACGCGTCTGTCATTGTGCGGATTAGGCGCTTCATTGTGTCAATATCGCCTGATGCGGCAGCGCCTGGTATTGAAAGTTTTTGCAGGATTTTTAAAAGCTGCCGGTTTCCCTCGCGGCACGGCATGCACTTTCCGCATGATTCGTGAATGAAAAATTGCGTAACGCCTTTTAAATATTCGATTATAGAAACGCTTTCATCCATTACTACGATTGCGCCGGAGCCGACGGCAAGTCCCGCCTTCTTTAAATCCGTGTAACTGTAAACAGTATCAAGCTGATCGATACTGCCGATTGGACCGCTCTGTCCGCCAAGATGATAAAACTTCAGTTTCTTGTTACCAGCGATTCCGCCGCCCATTTCCGCGTCATAAATCGCATCACGCAGCGTTACTTTTCCCAGCGGGATTTCGTAAACGCCTCTTTTATTACAATGCCCGGAAAGACAAATTAATTTGCTTCCGCCTGAATCAGGATGCCCGGTATTTAAATACGCGTCCCCTCCCATATTTATTATGACCGGAATGTTTGCGAAAGACTCAACGTTGTTTACCAATGTCGGCTGTAAAAACAAACCGACTTCTGCAAGATGCGGCGGCTTAATTCGCGGCCTGCCTACTTTTCCTTCTGTTGAATTTAAAAGAGCGGAATTTTCACCGCAGACATAAGCGCCAGCTCCTGAAATTATATGGATATCATAATCAAAACCCGAACCCAGAATATTTTTTCCAAGGTATCCTGCGGCGTGAAGGTTTTCAATCGCAAGGTGAAGCCGCCTTTGCAGCTTACGGTATTCGCCGCGGACATAAATATGACCGGAGTCCGCGCGGAAGACAAACCCCGCGATAATTATTCCTTCCAGCAATTTATAAGGAAGCAAATCCATGATAAGACGGTCTTTGAAAGTGCCTGGCTCGCCTTCATCTGCATTACAGACAATGTACTTTGGATTTTCCGGAATGTGTAAAAGATGTTCCCATTTTTTTCCCGCAGGATACGCCGCGCCTCCGCGTCCTAATAATTGCGCTTTCTTAATTTCCGCGATTATATCTTCAGGAGAGCTTGTAATCGTTTTTTTTAACGCGGCGAAACCGCCTGATTTTTCATATTCGGATATTATTAACGAATAGGCGCGGTCAGCTCCGCCTGTCAGAAGATTAACTAATTTTGACATAAGGCTCTTAACTCCTGTCTGTTGCTTGAAAGACAGTGTTTTACCAGTGCTTTCACTTTTTCTTCGTCAAGGTTTCCAAATACATCGTCTCCGATTTTTGCCGCCGGACCGATATCGCACGCGCCGATGCAGCTTGTATACACAAGTGATAATTTTCCGTTTGCGGTTGTTTCGCCCATCTTGATACCTGCCGCCTCTTCAAAAAAGCGCACAACATCCACAGAACCGCCTTTACCGTCGCCGTCATGAGACGCCGAATGTCCGGCAAAATAGCAGGGTGTACTTCGGCAAATTTCTACGATAAACTCGCCGTGCGGTTTTGTATTAAACATAGAATAAAATGTCAGAACATCATAAATTTTTGAAAGAGGAACTTTTAAAACCTCGGCGGTCAGCTCTGCCCATTGTTTTTCGACGTAGAATTTCCCTGAAGCAGCCTGTATATCCAGCAAAACAGCGATAAGCTGCTGTGGATCATTTCCGTACCGTTCCATTATCCTTAACATTTGGTTTTTTTGTATTTCCTGCATGGCTCTAGTCTAGGAGTTTTTGGGCAATTAAACAAGGGAGAATTATGACATATAGCTGCCGGAAAGGTATGTATTTGTCGTATAAAATGTATAGATTTTGTCAGATGAATTGTTTTATTTAATTCCTTATGTAATAAAAGGTGAAATTACACAAATTACCTAAGTACATAGTTTCCGGTTTTCGTAAATGCTTATCCAGTAATGAATTAGCGTTATTGGTTCGGTATGCGAAAATTATGGAAAATTGATGTAATCAGTAGTGACATCATTTTCCTAAAACGGGGGCTTTATGAAGATTCATAATGACTTTACTTTGTATTTTCGGGTTGTTCCATCGGGGAAGCGTGTTGTGTATTATTATGTTTACGATGAGGATGGGAAACGGCTTTACGGGAAATCAACCGGAGAAGTTACGCTGACGGCGGCGCGGCTCAAGTGTAACAGGCTTTTTAAAGAAGAGGCGCTGTTTCCGAAGCGGGGTTATATCCCTACTTTCGCTGAGTATGCGGTTGATTGGTGGGATTGGGAAAAATGCGAATATCTCAAAAAACGCCGTAAGAGATCAAACCTAACCAAGAAATACGTTGATAATTCAAAATGGATTATGAACAAGGTGCTGTTGCCGTATTTTGGAAAAATGCGGATGGACAAGATAACACAAGAGGTTGTCGAGGCTTTTGTAGACAGCTACATCCAGAAAGGCTACAAGCATAATACTATCAATTGCAATTTTAGTATTTTGAAAACCATGCTGATAGAGGCTGAGGAACGGAAAATCATTGCACATAACCCAATTATGAAAATGGGCAAGCTGATAAACAACCGTAAGGAAATCGAGATAATTACTCGTGACGAATTCAAAAAACTTTTTGTAAGCGACTGGACGAAAATGTGGGACAATGACCGGATTGCGTATACGGCGAACAAGCTGGCTGCCCTTACTGGAATGCGGGCTGCGGAAGTTATGGGGTTGAAAGGCTGTTATGTGTTTGACGAGCATATTTATCTGTGTATGCAGTACGATACTAAGTACGGCTATCGACCTACAAAAACAAAAGACAAATGTAATATGCCGCTTCCGGCTTCAATGATTGCCGATTTGAACGAATTGAAAAAGATAAACGGTGACGGTTTTTTGTTCTCTACTGACGGCGGAGCAAAGCCTGTAAGCAAGCTGACGGTATATCTCAAATTTCATAAGGCGTTAGTAAACATCGGTATACCCAAAGAACAAATTGCCGAACGGAAACTTCACCTCTACGCATGGCGGCATTTCTTTAATACGGAACTGTTGAAAGGCGGATTGTCGGTAAAGCAGACGCAGGCGATAACAAGGCATCGAAGCGAGTAGATGACTGATCGGTATGCTCACTTTGAACCGAACGATTTTATCAAGGCGAAAGAAGTGCAGGAGGCATTGTTACAGCCGAATATAACGAATACCGCTGATAAACCGCAGGCAGATGGCACGATGGAGCGGCATTTTTCCGTATTACAGTTTCCCATCGCAAGTAAAGTTGATTCGCAAGAACGCAAACAAGCATAAAGATTAATTAAATGAAATTCCCAACATGGTATGTTCATCAGACAGACCATGCTTGGGATTTTTATTTGGTGAAAACTCCGAATTTTCGTATATTTAAAATAGGCAAAAGAAAAAACACCAAAGTTTGTGAAGGAGCGACGAATTTAAGCCGCGCATTATAGGGGCGCTGTTGGAATGTTTTATTGAGTTCCCGTTGTTTGGGGTCGATTATAGCTGCTTGGAGAAAAATGGCTTTGTCAGGCAGATTTCACCGGATCGGTGCGAATGGTTGAAAACCAATACCAGCCTTGCGGAGTATTTCAATTGGGTCTGTCCAGAGAAAAGAAGGATTACAGGTGGTTTCTGGAATCCAATATCCAGAGCTTTCGGTATGAACAAAAAGCAGCTGCAAAAACTCGCTGGAAGAAACGGCAATGCAAGTAAACCGAAAAAGTCCAGAGATTTTGCCGTGTTGAAAGATTTAGTCCTTTCCAGTCGCGGGGTAACGCTCCGCATCCGCACGGAAGTAGAAGCGTACAATGCGATTATGCGGTTAGTAAGCGATTCTAAATGCGATACCCCTGAGAAAATTCATGTTTTTATTCATAAATTAAAAAAAATTCTGTTAAAAAATGTGGAAAAAAATGAGGCTAAATGAACAGCATTAAACAAATATAAACAGCAATGCGCTTTTTTGCGTTTTACCCTTCTTTTTTATCCTAACAATTTTTTTAATACCTCGATATATTCACAATATAACGCATGAAAATTAGCAGCAAGAGCAGCTTTCAACTGGGGGAACAGATGGAAAGCTATTGGAGAGTTCAAGAAGTGGCGGAGGCATTACAAATTTCTGAACAGACCGTTTATCGGTATGTGGCGAATGATGAAATACCTTATCATAAAAATAATTAGAGCAATATGCTTCAAGCCTTCTGAGATTGAAAGTTGGATTGAAAGTAAGGCTGCCGGTGTGCCGCCACTTATTATGACTGATAATAAAAATGGGAACTCTAATGAGAACGTTGTGGCAAACACCCAAACAAAAAGAGGCGAGGCATGAATTGTAAATACTTTGATGACTGTTCTGCGCCGATGTGTCCTCAAGATTCGGAGGTAGTAAAAACTGCATGGTTCGCAAATGAACCTGTCTGCCGATTATATGATGTTCCTGATTGGGTAAAGCGACAGAGGAAGATTGCTAAAACAAGCGCAACCGAAACGGCTGGATGTTTTACTCTACCCATGCTGGAACGCCGATGTGTTATCGGTAAAAAAATATCTGGCATTGATCCTGACATGACGGAAGCGCAACGGAAGAAAGCTGAAAATAACTGGCTTGAAAAGCATCAGGCTATAAAACCGAAAAGCAGCAAAGAATGGGAAAAAATGGCGGTGCGGATGCGTATTATAAGCGGTAATCTGTCTTGAGTTTGCTTATCAAAAAACTTAATTCCATCGGGGTTAAATGGATGTCTGAAGGAAGAAGGGTAAAATCATATGGCAGGATTTGTTTGCTTTATTTTTTCATTGTGTTAATGGCGGGGAAATAATGGTTGGAATATTGGCTGTAACCGGAGCTATAAGGCTTCATTCAGAGTATAAGGCGTAGCTTGAAAAAATGTATTTTGAAGATGTGAATATCACTGATGTAAAAAATGATGCTTTAAATACTGTTATATGCAATAAGAAACCTCAGATAGTAATCATTGACAGCTGGTTTTATCGTGACGGTACATTCCGCAGAATTGGCGGATTGCTGAAACTTTTTCCCAAGTTGAATATCGCAGTGGTTTCACTTCATGATTTCCCGATTAGTAATGCGCCGTGGTTTATCTGGGAAGGTGCGAAGTCTTATATTCACTTTTGGGAAGGGTATGAAGAATTCAAACGGGGTTTTCAGATTGTACGTGATGGAAAGCCGTACATCGCGCCGAAGGTACAAAAACTGATTGACCAGTGCGATGAACGCCCGGACATATCAAACAAAATGACCAAGCGGCAAAAAGAATGCCTTGTAATGTTGTGCTGCGGGTTTGTTCCTGAGCAGATTGGTGAAGCCTTAAATGTATCGAGAAGCACTGTTTATAACCACTTGTATAGTCTGTATTCGGCTATTCATGTACATAACCGGACTGAGATGGTGGCTCTTGCATGGGAAATGGAACTGGTAACTACAAAAGAGATTCAGTTATACAACCGGAAAAAAGAGCGAATGAGCGATATGCCGATTCCTCAATGGGCGGCTGTGAAACAGAAAAGTGATTGGTTTGGGGATTTTTTCTTTTGATGAGTCAAGACTTTCACCATAGATTTAAAATCTATTGCCTATACTAAGAACTGTTAATATAGGCAATGGATAATTTTTAAAGAGCCGCTAGAATTTTGTATTGTTCATCTTCTGACAACTTTTTAATATTAAATGCGCAGCTGTTGCATTTACGGCTGTCCTTACAAGCCTGACAGACTTTTGAGCTGTCCATGATGAACGGCAGTAGTAAAATAATTCTTTCTACTGCTTGGGTCATTGGTTTATTAAGAAACCATGCAAAACGACGGACAGAGACTGACGCTGTCTCTGAAAACTGCGGAGTATAAAACCGCTTGTAGTTGACTGTGTTATTCATTGAATAACCTCCAGATATGAAATAATCCCTGATAACTAAGAACGGGAAGCATGAAGGTAAAAGAAAAAACATGAAACTGCCGCTTTTTACATATTGCCAACGAAAGCTGGCAGGGGGTGGTTTTTCTTCCCTTCACTTGCTGAGGGAAAAAACCACCCCCTGCCCATTCGTGGAGATTGTTTTACTAGACAACTTGGGCTATTTGTTAGGGGAGATTAGATTGCTAATTACGATAATTATCTAATGCCCTGACCCGTAGAACCGAAGGTTCGTAGGGTTGGCGCGATTTTTGCTCGCGCGTGGTTCGCTTAGCTCGAAGCAAAAATCGTGCCAAAAGGGCTTGCGGAATGATACTTCTGTTATGCGAAACAAAGTGACAGTTTGCGATGAAAAATGATTTAGGAAAACTATTTTGGAGTTTTCTAATTATATGAGTTGAGTAGAAAGATTTTTACTTCATTATGTGTAATTAATATTTTAACTTGTATTTTTTCTTTACATTTTATCTTTAAAATTTTTATCTCTATATTCATATAATATCATTTTTAATATACCTAAATCATCTTTTGTTATATTTTCATCATCA
>Ga0209755_10001065_pt1 | contig 45670 bp, 51 predicted proteins | sample TergutCo191P1_FD_187301 | JGI IMG/M metagenome (GOLD analysis project Ga0209755, IMG submission 187301) | Cornitermes sp. P1 segment gut microbial communities from Petit-Saut dam, French Guiana - Co191P1 (SPAdes) (version 2) | ecosystem: Host-associated > Arthropoda: Insects > Digestive system... | reverse complement strand
CCTTGAAACCGGCCTTGCCGGGGGTATGCCAGGCTACAACGTTACCCTTAAGGTCGGTCACGTTGATGATCGTGTTATTGAACGTTGCGCGAACGTGAGCGACACCCTCAGCGGGTGCCTTTTTCTTCACTTTCTTCGCCGCGCTTGACGATTCTTTGTTCATCCTGCAATCCCTCTTTGTTTAATCATTTTATGGGCGCGATAAACAGCGCCCTACATTTCCATTTTTTAAGCGGGCAACATCCGCCCGTACATCACTTGTACCTATAAACTATCCGGCCCCGAGACAAATCGTACGGCGACAACTCCACCAGAACCTTGTCCCCCGGCAATATACGAATGTAATTCATCCGCATTTTCCCGGATATATGAGCCAGCACCTCATGCTTATTTTCAAGCTGCACCTTAAAAGATGCGTTGGGCAACGTCTCCGTTATAGTCCCCTCGACCTGTATCGAATCGTTCTTGCCCAAAAACTATCTCCTCCCGCGCAGGGTGCCCTTCTTCATAAAGCCTTCGTAATTACGCATCTGCAAATGCGACTCAAGCTGCTGAAGCGTATCTAAGGCAACACCCACCACGATCAGAATGCTCGTACCGCCAAAATAGAACCCGCCGCCGAGGCCGCCCATCATCATCATCGGCAGAACCGCTATCAAGGCCAAAAACACCGAGCCGGGCAGCGTTATGCGGGTCAGTACATTTTCTATAAACTCGGCCGTCTTCTTGCCGGGACGAACGCCGGGGATAAACCCGCCCTGACGCTTCAGATTGTCGGCAATATCGACCGGGTTGAATACGATAGCAGTATAAAAATAGGTGAAAAATATTATAAGCAAACCAAACAAAATGCCGTAAACTATACCATCGGGCCTAAAGAGGCGAACCAGCGAATCAACAAACTCCGAAGTCTCGCCCGCGCCGGCAAAGCTGCTGAAGATCATGCCGGGGAACGTCATGATAGACGACGCGAAGATGATGGGGATAACGCCGGCCATGTTGAGGCGCAACGGGAGAACCGTGTTCTGGCCCTGATACATTTTAGTGCCCACAACCTTCTTGGGGGTCTGGATAGGGATGCGCCTCATCGCCTGCGTCATGATCACGACCGCGATGGTGGCCACAAGGACAATCGCGAGTATAATGAGCGTCGTAACGACATGGCCCTGATCGGCCATAACCTGCTGAACCTGACCCATTACCGAGAGCGGAATCTCAGCTACGATACCTATGAAGATTATAAGCGAAATACCATTACCTATGCCCCGCGCCGTTATCTGCTCGCCCAGCCACATAGTGAGCACTGTCCCGGTAGTCAGCGATATAATGGTTGTTACCATGAACAGGAAGTGCGGCATATTGGGCAGCACCGCAGAGATGCCGTCAACCTGCACATTCATGATGAAGATGGAAATGCCGGTAGCCTGAATAGCGGCGAAGAGAACCGTGCCGTACCTTGTGTACTGGGTAAGCTTCTTGCGGCCTTCGGCGCCCTCGCGCTGCAATTTATGGAAATAGGGGAATATCGTCCCCATGAGCTGCAATATAATAGAGGCCGTGATATACGGCATAATACCTTGTGCAAAAACAGCGAAACGGGCAAAACTGCCGCCCACAAACATATTGTAGAGACTGAAGAGACCTCCGCCATCCTGCGCGATGAAACGGGCAATAACGTCCGCGTTCACGCCCGGCGTTGGCACGTGGCCGCCGAGCCTGTAGATAAAAATGATCAACAGAGTGAAGAAAATCTTCTTCCTCAGCTCCGGGATCTTGAACATATTACGCGCTGTATCTAAACCTGCCACTTATACTACCTCTGCTTTCCCATTGGCTTTTTTGATTTTTCCATTGGTTTTTCCGTTTTTCGCATTGATTACTTCGGCTTTTCCATTGGCTTTTTCGATCTTCTCTTTCGCCGACTTCGAGAATGCGTCAACCTTGAAAACCAGCGCCTTCGTAAGCTCGCCAGAACCCAGCATCTTTACCGGGTCCGTCACATTGTGAATCAGGCCGAACTCACGCAGCACCTCCGCGGTAACCTCGCGGCCGCCCACGTCAGCCTCCTCAAGGGAGCCCACGTTGACGATCTGAAACTCCTTCTTGAACGGGCTGTGGAACCCGACTTTCGGTATACGGCGCGTGAGCGGGGTCTGGCCGCCCTCGAAGTAGAACTTCTGGTAAGCGCCGCTCCTGGCCTTGTCGCCGTTGTTGCCATGGCCGCTGGTCGAACCCTGACCGCTGCCCGTACCGCGCCCAAGCCTCTTGGTCTCCCTGTGAGAACCCGGCGCCGGCCTTAAATTGTTCATCTTAAGCATTGCAATCTCCATCTATACTTAATGTAGCCGCGGTAATTAACCGCCGCGACGTTTATACCCGAGGATTATACCTCTTCCACCTTAACCAAATGACTGACCGCCCCAATCATCCCGCGAATCGTAGGGTTATCGTCGTGGATAACCGAACTGTTCATCTTGATGATGCCAAGCGCCTTGATCGTCGCCTTCTGGTTCTTCAGGCGGCCGATCGCGCTCTTGACCTGCGTAATTTTCAGTTTCTTGCTCATCGTTAATACCCTTTACTATTCAATGACACATTTATTTACGTTGGACCTACGCAACGATCTGGCGCAATGCCCTTATCTGTTCCCTCGTCTTCAGCTGCTTGAGCCCGTCAAGCGTCGCCTTGACTACGTTGTGCGCATTCGTTGTGCCCAGGCACTTCGTAAGGATATTGCGCACACCAGCGAGCTCAAGTACCGCGCGCGCAGGGCCGCCGGCTATAACGCCGGTACCGGGCGCGGCCGGCTTAAGAATGATCCTGCCGGCGCCGAAGTGGCCCACTACATCGTGGGGGATCGTACCCTCTACGATGCTGACCCTGTGTATATTCTTCTTCGCGTTTTCGCCGGCTTTGCGCATAGCCTCGCTCACGTCGTTGGCCTTGCCCATGCCAATGCCCACGGTCCCGTTGCCGTCGCCTATCGCGACCAGCGCGTTGAAACCGAAACGGCGGCCGCCCTTGACGACCTTCGCGACACGGCTGACTGCTACCAGCCTCTCCGAAAACTGCGACTCTCCGCCGCCACCACCAATCAATTCTTCGTTACTCAAAGGGACAAACTCCTATAAATTAGAAAACAAGACCCTTGCCGCGAGCGGCCTCAGCCAGGGCCTTCACACGGCCGTGGTAGAGATAGCCCTTCCTGTCAAACACTACCGTCTTAACGCCCTGCTCCATCGCCTTCTCGGCAACCATCTCGCCGATGAGCTTCGAAATATCCGTCTTGCTCAACTCCTTGCCCGACACCTTCTGGGCAAACTCCTTGCCGGTGCTGCCGGCAAAGGCGATCGTCTTGCCCTGTACGTCATCGACGATCTGGGCGTAGATGTGGTTGATGCTGCGGCGGACGCAGAGGCGCGGACGCTCGGTCGTACCCGTAATAGACTTACGGACACGGGCCGCGCGGCGCTGACGTTCTACACTTCTTTTTTTTGCGCTGTTCATGCTGCCTGCGTACTCCTCTTTATTCTTACTTTGGCAGACGGCCGTAAGGCCGCTCCCGTTATTTATTAATATCTATCTGTTACTTACCGGCCGTTTTGCCGGCCTTCCTGCGAATCTGCTCACCGGCGTACCTGATGCCCTTGCCCTTGTAGGGCTCGGGTGGACGGATACGGCGGATATCGGCGGCCGCCTGGCCCACCTTCTCTTTATCTATGCCCTCAACACTCGCCTTCGTGGGGCCGTCAATCTTGTATATCAGGCCCGGGCGTTCCTTGAAGAGCACCGTGTCCGAAAGACCGGCAGCTATAAGCAGGTCCTTGCCTTTCATCTCGAACTTGTAACCCACGCCCACGACCTCAAGGTCAATCTTATAACCGGCCGACACGCCGACTACCATGTTGTCAATTAACACACGGTAAAGGCCCCACAGGGCCTTCGTCTGTTCGGTTTCCATGGCCGGAGATACGGTGATGGCACCGTTTGCAAATTCGGCCTTGAGTTCAGCCGGAAGCTCTCTGTTCAGCGTACCCTTAGCGCCCTTGACCTCGACCTTCCGGCCGCTGATCGAGACATTCACACCGCTTGGGACCTTGACAGGCAATTTTCCTATACGTGACACCTTACTGCTCCTCTTTATATGCGGGCCGCGCAACGCCGCCCATAGTTATTACCAAATCAACCCGATTACTTCACCGCCCACATTCATCTTCCGGCAATCTTTGTCCGTCATAACGCCCTTAGACGTGCTGACGATAGCGATACCCATCCCGTTAAGGACTTTGGGCACGCCGGTAGCACCCGAATACTTCTTGCGGCCCGGCGTTGATACGCGCTTGAGGCCCTGGATAGAGTTCCGCATACTGTCGTCGTACTTCAAGAGAATCTTGATCGTACCCTGCTTCTCATCCTCAACAAAAGCGTACTTGCTGATGAAATGGTTCTCGAAGAGGATCCTCGTGATCTCCTTCTTCAGCTTGTTCGCCGGTACGTCCACAGTACGCTTCCTTGCCTGGATGGCGTTGCGGATCCTGTTGAACATGTCTGCAATCTGGTCTGTTAACATCCTGCACTACCCCTTATACAGTTAATAATTTTATCTTACCAGCTGGCCTTGACCACGCCGGGGATCTCGCCGCGCAGAGCCATCTCACGAAAGCACAATCTGCACAGGCCAAAGTCACGGATAAAAGCGCGAGGCCTGCCGCAGCGCTTACAACGGGTGTAGGCGCGGGCCTTGAACTTCGGCTTTTTACGGTTCTTTTCTATCAATGCTTTACGAGCCACTTGCACTACCCCTTCGTTAAACGGGCGACCCGGAGGGTCGCCCCTACGTCGTCCTTATCGGTGATGACGGTGATACCGCCGGTACATTATCAAAACATCCGCTGCCTACTGCTTGCGGAACGGCATCCCCAACTCTTCCAACAGGCCAAAACCCTCTTCATTATTAGAAGCGGTCGTATTGATACAGATATCCATACCGGAGATTTTGGCGATCTTGTCGCGGTCAACCTCCAAAAATACGATCTGCTCCTTGAGCCCCATCGTATAGTTCCCGAACCCGTCAAAAGACTTTCTCGGCAGTCCGCGGAAGTCGCGGATACGCGGGATCGTTATCGCCACTAACCTGTCAAAAAACTCCCACATGCGTACACCGCGCAGCGTTACCTTCGCGCCGATCGGGATGTTTTCGCGCAGTTTGAAGTTCGATATCGCCTTCTTCGAGCGCGTAACCACCGGCTTCTGGCCGCTGATGTCGCGCAGGCAGTTCACCGCCTCATCAATCAGCTTGGCATCCGACACCGCGTCACCAACACCCATGTTGATGACTATCTTATCGAGGCGCGGCACCTGATTGACGTTTTTGTAGCCGAACCTCTTCATGAGCGACGGCACAACATCTTTCTCGTACTTTACGCGCATACGGGGCTTGGGCACGGGCCCTTTAGCCTTGGGCGCGGCATCCTTCTTATCCCCGGACTCCTTCTTCTGCTTCGCTTCCTTGCTCACCTTAGATCGTCTCCTTCGCCTTCTTAGAGTACCTGACACGGCTGCCGTCCTCGAGCACTTTAACGCCGAGGCGCGTGGGCTTGCCGGTCTTGGGGCACTTGAGCATCAGGTTGGAGATGTGAAGCGCGGCTTCCTTCTCCATAATGCCACCCTGCTGATTCTTCACGCTCGGCTTAGTGTGGCGCCTGACAAAATTGACCCCCTCAACAACAGCGCGATCCTTCCCCGGGATGACCTTGAGGATCTTACCGCTCTTCCCCTTGTGATCGCCGGAGATCACCACAACGATATCGTCTTTTTTAAGTCCTAATGCCATGATTTGTAATCTCCTCTACCCTTACAATACTTCAGGGGCTAAAGACACGATACGCGTGAACTTCTTCTCACGCAGCTCGCGGGCGACAGGGCCAAAAATACGTGAGCCCTTCGGCTCGCCCTGCTCGTTAATGATAACCGCCGCGTTATCGCTGAAACGGATGTACGTACCGTCCTTGCGCCCATACTCTTTCGCCGTCCTCACAACCACCGCCCTCGCGACCGTACCTTTCTTGACCGCGCCGTTGGGGATCGCGTCCTTGACAGCGACGATGATAATGTCGCCGACGCGGGCGTAACGCCTGCGCGTGCCGCCGAGGACCCGGATGCACCGTACTTTCTTCGCGCCGGAGTTATCGGCCACAATCAGATTTGTTTCTACCTGTATCATCTTCCAATACCTTTATTAATACAACAGTTTATTTTCGCTCTTTGTTGACGGTACCGCCCCCATCAACCGGCCAACCCAAACAGCAACTTACTTCGCCCTCTCAATAACCTCACCAATACGCCACCTCTTAGTTTTGGACAACGGGCGCGTCTCAATGATTTTGACCGTATCGCCGACACGGCAATCGTTCTTCTCATCATGCGCCACATACCGCTTCTGCTTCTTAACGGTACGGCCGTATATCGGGTGCATCAGCTGACGCTCTACCTTAACGACAACGCTCTTGTCCATCTTGTCGCTTACTACTACGCCTACACGCTCTTTGCGATAATTTCTTTCCGACATTTATCCTCCGTTACGCCTTGGCGGCGGCCTTTTTCTCGTTAAGAATTGTCTTTACACGCGCGATGTCCTTCTTCACGTCGCGCAGTTGGATCGGGTTGGTCAATTGCCCCATCCGCGCCTGGAACCTGAGGTTGAAATGCTCTTCCTCAAGGCTATCGACCTTCTTGACGAGGTCCTCCACCGGCATTTCCCTTATTTCACTTGCTTTCATTATCCCACCTGCTTTTCCAACTCGACGAAGCGAGTCAATACCGGTAACTTCTGCGCCGCAAGCCTCATGGCCTCTTTGGCAACCTCAGGCTTGATGCCGCCGATCTCGAACATGATCGTGCCCGGCCTTACCACCGCTACCCAGCCTTCGGGCGCACCCTTACCCTTACCCATGCGGGACTCGGCGGGGTGCTTGGTGATCGGCTTATCCGGGAAGATGCGGATCCACACCTTGCCGCCGCGCTTGATGTAACGCGTCATCGCTATACGGGCCGCCTCTATCTGACGGTTGTCGAGCCAGCCGGGCTGCGTAGACTGCAGGCCAAACTCGCCGAACGATATCTCGTTACCGACGGTGGCCGCGCCGCGCATCCTGCCGCGCTGGGTCTTTCTCCATTTTACTTTTTTCGGTGATAACATTTCTTTTCCCTTTTTACGCTTTCGCGCCCTCCGCCGCTGCCTTTGCCGCTACGGCCTGCTGCGCACGGGCTATCACTTCGCCCTTGCAAATCCACACCTTGACGCCGATGCACCCGTATGTCGTGTGCGCGGTCGCCGTTGAATAATCTATGTCGGCGCGCAACGTATGCAGAGGGATCCTCCCCTCCTTGAACGTCTCGGTACGGGCGATTTCAGCGCCGTTGAGACGGCCGGAAATCATCACCTTTATACCGTCCGCGCCCATGCGCATCGCCGTGGAAATCGCCTTCTTCGTCGCCTTTTTGTACGACACGCGCTTCTCTACCTGACGGGCGATGTTGTCGGCCACGAGCTGGGAGTCCATCTCGGGCTTCTTAACTTCGCGTATATTTATCTGTATCTCTTTCTGCGTAAGGTGCTGAAGCTCCAGCTTGAGCCTCTCGACCTCCTCGCCCTTCTTGCCGATAACGATGCCGGGGCGCGATGTGTGAATGCCGACCGTTACGCGCTTGGCGGTGCGCTCGATCTCAAGGGCGCTGATGCCGCCGTGCTCAAGGCGCTTGCGCAGATAGTTCCTTAGCAGAATATCTTCGTATAAATAGTCCGCGAACTTCTCCTTCGCGTACCAGTTCGACGCCCATGACCTGGTGATTCCCAGACGCAAGCCCACCGGATTAGTCTTCTGACCCACTTACCAGCTCCCTTTCGTTAATTAGACAACGTAACGGAAATGTGACACATACGCTTGAGCACGGAAGACGCGCTGCCTTTGGCGCGCGGACGGAACCGCTTCATCACCGGCCCCTCGTCTACCCGAATCTCCTTGACGCGGAGCGCATCATCCTCAATGCCCGCTTCAGCGTTACTGTTCAAACTCGCGAGCGCCGAACGGATCAGCTTCGCGACATCCACCGCAACGTCCTTCTTTATGCCGAAATCGAGGAGGTTGAGCGCCTCGTTCACATTCTTGCCGCGAACAGCGTCAGCCACCAAACGCGCCTTGCGCGGGGTAGTCCTCAGATTCCTCAATGCAGCAAAGCCCTCTCCGCGCGCCTTGCGCTGAGTTACCCTCTGCTTCCTTGTAATTTTCTTTGCCATATACCCTACCTCCCATTAATCACGGCAGCGCCCTAACGCTTAGCCGACTTATCCGTTTTCGCGCCGCTGTGCCCGCGGAAGTTGCGCGTAGGCGCAAACTCACCGAGACGGTGACCTACCATGTTCTCCGTTACGTACACCGGGAGAAACTTATTCCCGTTGTGAACCGAAAACGTCTGGCCGACAAATTCAGGGAGAATGACGGAACGGCGCGACCAGGTCTTGATGACCTTCTTCTGGCCGGACTTGTTCGAGTCCTCTACCTTCTTTACCAGGTGGCCGTCTACAAACGGACCTTTTTTAATTGATCTCGACATTACTTCAGTCCCTTAATGTTTATGCTTTACGGGGATAACTTCACCCCCGCGTATCTTCACTCTATTATATTATGGATGATATGCTCATCCGGTATACCCTTACTTCTTTGTTCTCCGCTTCACAATGTACTTGCTCGAAGGCTTCTTCCTGTTCCTCGTCTTGAGGCCCTTCGCTTTCTGCCCCCACGGCGAAACGGGGTGGCCGCCGCCGGACGTCTTGCCTTCACCGCCGCCCATCGGGTGGTCAACCGGGTTCATTGCGACACCGCGGACTGTCGGGCGCACGCCCATGTGGCGCTTGCGGCCGGCCGAACCGATGCTGATGTTCATGTGGTCGTGGTTGCTCACCTGGCCGATGGTCGCGATGCACGTTTCACGGACATTGCGGACTTCGGACGAGGGGAACTTCAACTGGACCATCTTGTTTTCCTTAGCTACAACTTCGGCGTACGCGCCTGCGCTGCGGGCAATCTGGCCGCCCTTCTTTTCCCTCAGCTCAATGTTATGGATCTGGGTGCCCAGAGGGATGTTCGCCAGTAGCATACAGTTACCTTCGGCGATCTCCGCCTTGTCGCCGGACATGATCTTCTGGCCTATTTTCATATTGACGGTAGCCAGAATATACCTGCGGTCGCCATCCATATACTTAACGAGGGCGATAAACGCCGAACGGTTCGGATCGTACTCAATAGTTTCGACAACACCCGGCACATTGAACTTGTCGCGCTTGAAGTCTATTATACGGATAAAACGCTTGTGGCCGCCGCCGCGGTGGCGGACGGTTATAACGCCGCGGTTGTTGCGGCCGCCGGTGCTGTGCTTGGAAACGAGCAACGGCTTGTGAGGCGTATCTGTCGTAATCTGGTCAAACACCGTCGTCGTCTTGTAGCGCAACGTCGGCGTCATGGGTCTGTACTGTTTTAAAGCCATTTCCTCTTACTCCTAAAGCGGACACGATAACTCGAGCCCTACGTTTTGCGGACGACCGCGTCATCCATAGCTACGTTTATACTCTACGCGGAAGATAACGTCCTCCCGCATACCTTATTCTATATATATTGCTACACTTCCCCAAACTTGGCGATGTTCTGGCCGGCCTTGATCCTGACGATCGCCTTCTTCCGGTCGGGGCGGTACCCGACATTGCGGCCCATACGCTTTTTCTTGCCCTTTACCACCATCGTATTCACAGCCTCGACATCTACCTCAAACAACTTCTGCACGGCTTCCTTGATGTCGGCCTTCGTGGCGTTGAGCGCGACTTCGAACACGTACTTGTTCTGGCCGGAACGCAGATTCGTGTTCTTCTCCGTGATAGACGGATACCTTATAATTTCATGGTACTTGCTCATTTAGCCACCGCCTGTTCTACCTTGCCTATTAAACCCTCGCCCCCGAAAATGATATTTTCGGAACTTATGATGTCCAGCGCGTTAATCTCGTTAACGGGGCGGACGTCAAGATCCCGAATGTTTCGGCCGGATAAATATACATTTTTTACACCGTCAGTATCAATAATTAATAAATTTTTCTTTCCGGCCAAATTCATAGCTTCGAGCATGGACGCGATTACTTTGGTCTTAGGCTCGTCAAAACTGAGCGAATCTACGACCAAAATACAGTCATCCTTGGCCCTCGAGGAGAGCGCGGAGACCAGCGCTAACTTCTTGAGTTTGCCGGGGATAACGGTGTAGTGGTCGCGCGGGACAGCACCGAAAGCCTTACCGCCGCGAGCCCAAATCGGCGAAGCGTTGGATCCCGCTCGCGCGCGCCCGGTACCCTTCTGCCGCCAAGGCTTCTTGCCGCCGCCGGACACCTCCGCGCGGGTCTTGGTCTTCGCCGTTCCCTGGCGCAGGTTGGCCTGGTACGACTTTATGACTTGGTGCAGGAGGGGTTCGTTCACCTCCGCCCCAAAGACGGATTCAGGGAGATTTACATCGCCCTTGACCGTTCCGTTCTGCTGATACAGTTTCGCCTTCATTGCTATATCCTATCCTTACTTCACGATAAATTTCTTTAAGTAGACAATACCGGTCCGGTGACCGGGAACGGAACCTTTCACGAATACGAGACCCATATCCTTGTCGATGCCTACGACTTCCAGCCTGCGGGTAGTAACCTGAACCGCGCCCATGTGGCCTGACATCTTTAGGCCGGGCACGACACGCGCGGGGTAGGAACCGGCACCCGACGAACCGCGTTCGCGGTGGTTGGTGTTACCGTGCGACTCGCGGCCGCGCTGGAAATTGTACTTTTTAATCGTGCCGGCATGGCCGCGCCCCTTGGAAACGCCCGTCGCGTTGACGAACTTGACGTTTTCGAAAACTTCAGCGCCCAAAGCCTGCCCCGGCTTGAGGTTAGCGTCTTCGGCGCAGTCCATATCGAACTCCTTGAGCACCTTCATGGGAGCGGTGCCAAGCTTCTTGAAATGGCCGGCCTGCGGCTTGCGGACCTTACGCTCCCCGACCTCCTGGAAGCCGAGCTGCACGGCACTGTAGCCGTCAGTCTCGCCGGTCTTGATCTGCTCGACGACATTGTTGCCGACCTGAATGACCGTGACTCCAACGACACGCCCTGTCTCGTTGAATATCCTTGTCATCCCCACCTTCTTACCTATTAACCCCTGCATATCACACCCGTCTTCTTTTTGATGATTTCGCCGGACCTTAAGACATCCGGCCCCGACATCAGTCATATATTTCTATATTATATATCCTCAAAGCAAAGGCAAGGCATGCCTTGCCTTTGCTTTGCGATCTGGCGTTAAACCTTGATCTCGACATCGACGCCGGCCGGCAGATCCAGCTTCATCAGCGAATCAACCGTCTGAGGGGTCGACTCAAGGATGTCGATCAGCCTCTTGTGGACGCGCGTCTCGAACTGCTCGCGAGACTTTTTGTTCACGTGCGGCGAACGGAGAACCGTATAGATCGTCTTCTCCGTCGGCAACGGAATCGGGCCGGAAATGCGGGCGCCTGTACCCTTGGCCGTACGGACAATATCCGACGCTGACTTGTCTAAGATATTGTGATCAAACGACTTCAACCTTATTCGTATTCTTTCACCCGGCATTTCTCATGCCCCCCCTTCTTGTTCTTTTTATATAATATGTATATATCCCATATCTAAAGCCGCCACGCTCTCAGAACGCAAAACGGCCAATCCCGCACCACTCCTAAGCACCTTTTTCCATCCCGGGGCTGGCATCATCCCCGAAAAAAGAAAGTTTCTTAATATACTATATGCGCCCTATCCTGCGCAAGATTTCGTCCTGAATATTTTTTCCGGCAGCCTCGTACTTGTCGAGCTGCATCGTATAAACAGCCCGCCCCTGACTGAGCGACCTTAGAGCAGTTGCGTATCCGAACATCTCGGAGAGCGGCGCTTCGCCGCTGACTACCTGGACATCCTTGCGGGCATCTATCCCTAAGACTTTCCCCCGACGGCTGTTGAAGTCGTGTATTACCGACCCCATGTACTCCGCCGGAACTACCATCTCAACGCTCATTATCGGCTCAAGTATTGCCGGGCCCGCTTTCGCGCACGCCTCCTTAAAAGCCATGCTGGCCGCTATTTTAAAGCCGATCTCGGTCGATGCATCTTCAACATACTTAGCGGATGACAGCGTTACGCTTATACCGGCCGCCTGAAACCCGGACATCACCCCGCCGCCGGCCGCTTCCGCAACCCCCTGCCTGACCGCACTGACCAAAGCGGCAGGAAGCGCTTCCGGTGGTACTTTATTAACAAATTCGACCTCTCTTTCCGCCCCGATCGAATCTATTGTTATCGTTACATTACCGTGGTGGCTCTTACCGCCGACCAGCTGGTTAAACTCGTACCCCTGCACCGCGGACCCCAAAACCGTCTCCTTGTACGACACCTGCGGCTTTCCGACGTGCACCCCAACATTAAACTCCTTTATCAGCCTGTCAACGAGAATCTCTACGTGAAGCTCCCCCATACCGGAGATGAGCCTCTGCCCCGTTTCGCTGTCAAGTCGCACCCTGCAGGTCGGGTCTTCGTCAACTAGCCTCTCTAAGGCCTGGTTGAGCTTCTCCTCGTCCGCCGTACTCTTGGGCTCTATTGCCCTCGAAAGCACAGGGTCGGGAAACGTCATCTGTTCAAAGATCACCTGAGCGTCAAGGTTACATATCGTGTCCCCCGTCGTCGTATCCCTCAGACCTACAAGGCCAACGATGTCCCCCGCTTCCATGAACTGCTCCGCGTGCCTCTTGTTCGAGTGCATGCGGAAAATCCTCGTCGCCCTCTCCTTCGTTTTCAGCCGGGGGTTGTAGAGCGCGTCCTTAAAACCCGCTTTCCCCGAATAAACCCTCGCGTACGCCAAACGCCCGACATGCTGGTCAGACGCTATTTTGAACACCAAGGCCGAAAAGGGCTGCTTTATGTCCGGTAACCTCTCGGTTGAATCTTCGGTACCGGGCTTCATCCCCACAACCGCTCCCCTGTCTGTGGGGGACGGCAGATAGTAGATGACAGCGTCAAGCAACTGCTGTATACCTTTATTTTTGAAGGACGACCCGCAGAGGACGGGGCAGATCTTGCCTGCCAGCACCCCCTGCCTCAAAGCGGCCCTGATCAACTCCTCGCCGGCGTCCTCGCCTTCCAGCATTTTCGTCATCAGCTCGTCATTGAAATCCACCACCGCCTCAAGCATCTCCTCCCTGCGCCGGTTCGCTTCGGCCGTATACTGAGAAGGGATCCCCCCTTCTATGACCTTTGCGCCCTGCGTCTCTTCATCGTACCGGTACGATTTCATCCCGACAAGGTCAATAACTCCCTCGAACTTGTCTTCGGCCCCCATCGGCATCTGAACCGCTACCGCCTTTATGGCGATAAACTTGCGGCCCATACCACCGATGCAACCGTCGAAATCCGCCCCGACACGGTCCATCTTGTTTACATAGGCTATCCGCGGAACGTGGTATTTGTCGGCCTGTCTCCAGACAGTCTCCGACTGAGGTTCTACGCCTCCAACGGAATCAAAAACGGCAACTGCGCCATCCAGAACTCTCAAAGACCGCTCCACCTCTATCGTGAAATCTACGTGGCCCGGCGTATCTATTATGTTGATACGGTGGCCCTTCCATTCACAAGTGATGGCCGCGGAGGTTATCGTAATCCCCCGCTCCCTCTCCTGTATCATCCAGTCCATTACGGTATTACCGTCGTGAACCTCACCCATACGGTGCAAAATCCCCGTATAGAACAGTATTCTTTCTGTCGTGGTCGTCTTGCCGGCGTCTATATGGGCCATTATCCCAATATTTCTGACAAACGGCAATTCAAACCTTTTACTACTCTCTTCCTCCGCCATCAGCGCAACCGCCCGTTGTTAATAACGGAAGTGGGCAAACGCCTTGTTCGCTTCCGCCATCTTGTGGGTGTCGATCTTCTTCCTGATCGCGCCGCCCTCATTCTTGGAAGCCTGAACGAACTCGTTCGCCAGTTTCTCGGCCATGCTCTTCTCTGAGCGTTGCTTGGCGTACGTGATCAGCCAACGGATCGCGAGCGACACGCGCCTTTCGGGCGGTACCTCAATGGGCACCTGATAGTTGGCGCCGCCGATACGGCGGGATTTGACCTCAAGCACCGGCTTTACGTTCTCAACCGCCTTTTTGAAGACGGACAAACCGTCCTGCCCGGCGCGCTGCCCGGCCATTTCGACGGCCGAGTAAAAAATGTTCTCCGCGAGACGCTTCTTGCCGCTACGGGTAACATTGTTGATGAACTGGGTCACCAAAGCGCTGTTGAACTTCGGATCCGCCGTAATTTCACGTTTTTCTGCGTTTCTTCTTCTAGACATAATCTATCCCTATTTGGCCTTCGGCCTCTTAACGCCGTACTTGGAACGGCTGCGTTTACGGTTCTGGACGCCCTGAGTGTCGAGAGCGCCACGGATGATGTGGTAGCGCACACCGGGCACGTCCTTCACACGGCCGCCCCTGATGAGCACTATAGAGTGCTCCTGCAGGTTGTGCCCCTCCCCCGGGATATAGGCGTTGACCTCCATGTGGTTGGTCAGACGGACGCGTGCCACCTTGCGAAGCGCCGAATTCGGCTTTTTCGGGGTGGTCGTGAATACACGGGTACACACGCCGCGCCGCTGCGGACAACTGTGCAAAGCGGGCGATTTGCTCCGGTTTTCGAGGGCTTCACGCCCTTTTCTAATCAACTGACTGATCGTTGGCACCTGCTAACTCCTCCAAAAAATATAAAAGACAGTCCCTTAATATAATACACCGCAAACGATTTTACAAGAATTTTATTATTTTTTTTGCATTTTTTTCCAAAATATTGCAAAAATCATCCAAATTCTATAAAATCGTCGCTGGTATCATGGTCCGTGACCTCCACCATGTCGGTCTCGAGGTCCTTCACCTTGAGCTTACGGTACATCCGCGACCCCGTACCGGCCGGGATCAGGTTGCCCATAATCAGGTTCTCTTTTAGCCCCGTGAGCGCGTCGATCTTGCCCTCAACCGCGGCCTTCGACAACACCTTGGTCGTCTCCTGGAACGACGCGGCGCTCAGGAACGATTCGGTCGTGAGCGAGGCCTTCGTGATACCGAGCAAGAGCGGCGTAAACGTCGCCGGCTCGCCGCCCTCGTCCTGCACCTTTTTGTTGGCCTTGCGCAGTTCCTTGCGATCGACGTCGTCGCCCTCAAGGAAGTCCGTGCCGCCCGATTCCCTGATCCGCACCTTGCGCAGCATTTGGGAGACGATGACCTCAACGTGCTTGTCGTTGATCGTAACGCCCTGCAGGCGGTACACCGCCTGGATCTCGTCGAGCATATACTCCTGGACCGCGTTTTCACCGAGGATCCGCAGGATGTCGTGCGGGTCGATCGCACCCTCGCAGAGGCGGTCGCCGGCCTTGACCCTGTCGCTCTCGTGGACGCGCAGGTGCTTACCGAGCGGGATCAGGTACTCCCTGGTCCCGCCGTACTCGTCTTTAACAATGAGCTTACGGTTGCCGCGCTCGGTATCGCCGAACGAGACTGAGCCGTCGATCTCGGAGACAACCGCCGGATCTTTCGGCCGGCGCGCCTCAAAGAGCTCCGCAACCCTGGGCAGACCGCCCGTGATGTCGCGGCTTTTGGCGCTCTCACGCGGGATCTTAGCCAGAATATCGCCCGGCACGACCGTGCTGCCGTCCTTGAGCTGCAGGAAGCTGCCCGCCGGTATCGAGAGGTTGGCGACGCGCGTCTCCCCCTCGTAGACCTGAATGTTCGGGTTCAGCTTGCGCTCCCTGTGCTCTATAACAACGAAGTTCGTAACACCCGAACGGTCGTCGTAGCGCTCCTCAAGCGTCTCGTCTTCGATAATATCCGAGAACCTTATCGTACCGGCGCGCGGCGTGAGAATGACATTGTTGTACGGGTCCCAGGTAAACAGCACCTGGCCCTTGGAGATCTTTTCGCCGTCAACAACCTTGGCAAAAGCGCCGTAAGGAATGTTGTAGCGGTGGCGCTCGCGCTCGGCGTCGTCTAAAACGACGACCTCACCTACGCGGTTCATCACCACGCTGCCGGTCTGGTGCTCCACGGTCTCCACATTTATCAGCTTGACGGTACCGTCGATTCTGGCCTTTTCCTCAGACTGGGCGATAAGGCGCGACGCCGTGCCGCCGATGTGGAACGTACGGAGCGTAAGCTGCGTACCGGGCTCACCAATGCTCTGAGCTGCCATAGTGCCTACCGCTTCCCCGATGTCAACCAATTTACCGGTGGCAAGGTTGCGGCCGTAGCAAAGCTGGCAAACGCCGAAACCGGAATCGCAGGTAAGCACCGACCTGATCTTTACAACCTCAATGCCGGCGGACTCGATCTTCTTCGCCATATTCTCGTCGATAAGCGTATTAGCGGCGCAGATCAGCTCTTCGTTGACGGGGTCGTAGACATCTTCCTGAGTAACGCGGCCGAGAAGGCGCGACGCCAGCGACTCCATAACATCATCACCCTCTTTAAGCGCCTCAATATCTATACCCTTCGATGTCCCGCAATCACCCTCCGATATAACAACGTCATGCACGACATCAACAAGACGGCGCGTGAGATACCCGGCGTCGGCAGTTTTGAGCGCCGTATCAGCCAAACCTTTACGCGCGCCGTGCGTGGAGATGAAGTATTCAAGAACCGTCAGCCCGTCCTTAAAGTTGGAGATAATCGGGTTCTCAATAATTTCACCCACCGCACCGGTAATCTTCTTCTGCGGCTTCTGCATGAGGCCGCGCATGCCGGCGAGCTGCTTGATCTGGTCTTTGCTGCCCCTCGCCTGCGAGTCCATCATAATATAGACCGGATTAAAACCGTTCTTGTCATTCGCAAGGCGCTCGTGCATTCTATCGGCGATCTTGCTCGTAGTATGCGTCCACAAGTCAATCAGCTTGTTGTAACGCTCGCCCTCGGTGATGATACCGCGGTCGTACTGCTTGCGTATATGCGCCACCTTCTCCTGCGACTCGTCGATGATCTCTTTCTTCTCATCGGGAATAACCAGGTCCTCGGCACCAAACGTAATACCGGCCCTGGTCGCGTATTCGTAGCCCAGCGCCTTGATGCTGTCGAGGAACGCGCACGTCGCCTTGGTCCCCGTAGCGTCATAAATGCGCTGCACAAGCTGCTGCATACGCTTCTTGTTAAGCAGGTCGTTTACAAATTCAATCTCTTTGGGAACTACGGTATTGAATATGACACGGCCCGGAGTCGTCTCGATAAGCTGGCCATTATGGCGCAGTTTGATTTTCGCGTGAATGTCGAGCTGCTTGTCGGCAAGGGCGTGCAACACCTCGGCGGTATCGCTGAACGCGCGGCCCTGGCCCTTGCGGTCAATCGACATCTTCGTAAGATAGTAGATGCCGAGAACAATGTCCTGAGTGGGCGTCATCACCGGATGGCCCGACGCCGGACTGAGCAGATTGTTCGCCGAAAGCATGAGCAGACGGCACTCAAGCTGCGATTCGAACGACAGCGGCACGTGTACGGCCATCTGGTCGCCGTCGAAGTCAGCATTGAAAGCCGAGCAGACGAGCGGGTGCAGACGAATCGCCTTGCCTTCCACGAGGACAGGGAAAAACGCCTGGATACCGAGACGGTGAAGCGTAGGCGCACGGTTGAGGAGAACTGGATGGTCCTTGATAACCTCCTCAAGAATATCCCAAACCTCCGGGCGCTCCTTCTCTACAAATTTCTTAGCGCTCTTTACCGTCTGTACCAAACCCTTCTCTTCGAGTTTTTGAATGACAAACGGCTTGAACAGTTCCAAAGCCATCAACTTCGGCAATCCGCACTGATGTATTTTTAATTCGGGGCCGACGACGATAACGCTGCGGCCTGAATAGTCAACACGCTTACCGAGCAGGTTCTGACGGAAACGCCCCTGCTTGCCCTTAAGCAAATCACTCAATGATTTGAGCGGACGCTTGCCCTCGCCCTTAACCGAGAATGAGCGGCGGCCGTTATCAAACAGCGTATCAACCGCTTCCTGAAGCATCCTCATCTCGTTACGAAGGATAACATCAGGCGCCTTGATCTCTATCAGTTTCTTTAAACGGTTATTCCTGTTGATGACACGGCGGTAAAGGTCGTTCAGGTCGGACGTAGCGAAACGCCCGCCCTCAAGCGGCACCAGCGGCCGCAGATCCGGCGGCAATACCGGCAACACCTGCAATACCATGTTGCGCGGATCATTCTTGGACCTGTTGAAAGCTTCGGCTATCCTCAAACGCTTAAGATGTTCCTGACGGCGCTGCTCGGAAGCTTCAAACTTTATCTTCGAACGCAGATCATAAACTAATTCCTCTACGTCAAGAGCGCCGAGCAATTCAAGGATCGCCTTGCCGCCCATCTGCGCGTCGAACTGCTTGCCCTGTTCCTGCAATTCGAAGTACTCGTCTTCCGTAAGGAGCTGACCGCGCTTCAGGCTTGTGTTGCCCGGATCAATTACCACGTAGGATTCATAATAGATAATACGCTCAAGCGTGGTGCTTTGCAGGTTCAGCAGGTTGCTGATGTGCGACGGTACGCTCTTCAGGAACCATATATGGACAATAGGCACCGCGAGTTCAATGTGCCCCATGCGCTCGCGCCTCACCTTGGAGTGCGTGACCTCAACGCCGCAGCGGTCGCACACTACGCCCCTGTAGCGGATGCGCTTGTACTTGCCGCAATTACACTCCCAGTTGCGGACCGGCCCAAATATCTTCTCGCAAAACAAGCCGTCCCGCTCCGGTTTGAAAGAGCGGTAGTTGATCGTCTCCGGCTTTGTAACCTCGCCGAACGACCAGTTGCGGATAGTTTCGTGGGACGCAAGTTTGATCGAGATACCCGTAATCTCCTGCGTCTTTCTGTCTAACTGACCGATATCGGACATTTATACACCTCCGTCCTCTTCGAGAACCATGTCAAAATCAAGTGCGAGTGCTTTAATTTCCCTGACCAAAACCTTAAACGATTCGGGTATACCGGCGGGCGGGGCGTTTTCCCCCTTGACAATCGCCTCGTATATCTTGGAGCGGCCGGCCAGATCGTCGCTCTTTACCGTAAGAATTTGCTGCAACGTATACGCCGCGCCGTAAGCCTCAAGCGCCCACACCTCCATCTCACCGAAACGCTGGCCGCCGAACTGCGACTTGCCGCCGAGGGGCTGCTGCGTAACGAGCGAGTAGGGGCCGATGGAACGGGCGTGGATTTTGTCGTCAACCAAGTGGCAGAGCTTCAGCATGTAGATAGGTCCCACCGTGATCTCGTGGTCGAACGGCTCGCCGGTACGGCCGTCTCTGAGCCGTATCTTTCCGCTCTCTGGAAGTTTGGCTTCCCGAAGCAGCGAGACGACGTCTTCGTAACTTGCGCCGTCGAACACAGGCGTGGCAATCTTCATCCCAAGCTTCGCTGCGGCCCAGCCCATGTGGGTTTCCAAAATCTGCCCCACGTTCATTCGGGAAGGAACGCCCAGCGGGTTGAGGATAATGTCGATAGGCGTACCGTCGGGCAGATACGGGAGCTCTTCCACAGGAAGAATCTTGGAGATAACCCCCTTGTTCCCGTGGCGCCCGGCCATTTTGTCGCCGACCGAAAGTTTGCGTTTCTTGGCTACGTAGATCTTCACCAGCTGAAGGACGCCCGGCTTGAGCTCATCCCCGCGGACGACCTTGTCGATCTCCTTGTCGAGCTTGTCCTCTTTCTGAACTATCAAATCGTTCGCTTTGTAAAGAACCTCTTCGGCCAGCTTGTTCTTTTCCGGGTCCTGACAGAGCCCGTCCTTAAAGGATATCGCCATAAAATCCAGTTTGGACAGGTTAAGCCTCGACCATTTCTTGCCGGCGGAAACCAGCACTTCGCCGGTATGGGCATTCGCAATCTCATTCGACGTCGTATCTGTCAATATCTCAACCAGACGGTCGAGCCTTACCTTTTCTACCTCAAGTATCTCGCGCGTTATCTCTTCCTTAAGCTCGTCGATGCGTTTCTTATCCTTCTTCTTGGAACGCTTGTCGCGCTCCTTGCGGAAGTATACGCGCGTATCAATAACAACACCCTTGAGGCCCGGCGGGGCTTTGAGCGATGAGTCGCGGACATCGCCGGCCTTATCGCCGAAGATGGCTCTTAAAAGCCTCTCCTCCGGGGACAATTCCGTTTCGCCCTTGGGCGTTACTTTACCTACGAGGATATCGCCCGGCTCTACCTCGGTGCCGATCCTGATGACACCGTTTTCGTCGAGGTTGCGCAACGCTTCGTCGCTGACATTGGGTATCTCGCGCGTTAGCTCTTCGGGCCCGCGCTTGGTATCGCGCACTTCCGTCTCAAAAACTTCGATGTGTACCGATGTATAAACGTCTTCGGCAACAAGTTTTTCGGAGATGATGATCGCGTCTTCGAAGTTATAGCCGCGCCACGGCATGAACGCCACCATCACGTTTCTGCCCAGAGCGAGTTCGCCTTTGCTTGTCGCGTGGCCGTCGGCCAGAACCGTTCCGGGCTCAACCTGCTGCCCGGCCTTAACGCAAACTTTCTGGTTGATGGTCGTGTCCTGATTCGACCGCTCGAACTTAACCAGTTCGTAGGTGTCGAATTCGGTTAGCCCCAGAATATCGTTGGCATCCCGGTCGGTCTTGCGGATGACGATCTTTGTAGCATCGACCTTTTCGATTATGCCTGCGTTCTTGGCGATAATCATACAGCCGGAGTCTACAGCGGCACGCCCCTCTAAACCGGTTCCCACAAACGGCGCTTCGGTACAAAGCAGCGGCACCGCCTGGCGCTGCATGTTGGAGCCCATCAGCGCACGGTTCGCGTCGTCGTGCTCCAAAAACGGGATGAGGCCGGCGGCAATGCTCACAAGCTGCATCGGCGATACGTCCATGTACGTCACCTCTTCTGGCTTGACGACCGGGAAATCGCCCCTGTAGCGGGCGAAGAGCATGCTCTCGGTAATCCTGCCGGTCCCGGGGTCGCGCGGGGTGTTGGCCTGCGCGATGATGTAGTTGTCTTCCTGATCGGCGGTAAGATACTCGATCTTGCCGGTAACGACACCGTTTTCAATTTTCTGATACGGGGTCTCAATAAAACCGAACTCGTTGACGCGCGCAAATGTGCTGAGCGACGCTATAAGGCCAATGTTCGGGCCTTCAGGCGTTTCAATCGGGCACAAGCGGCCGTAGTGCGTGTGGTGAACGTCACGGACCTCAAAGCCGGCGCGCTCTCTGGTAAGACCGCCGGGACCGAGCGCGCTGACGCGGCGCTTGTGCGTGAGTTCGGAGAGCGGATTCGTCTGATCCAAAAACTGCGACAGCTGGCTGGATCCAAAGAACGCCTGCACCACCGTTGATACCGTACGGGCGTTGATCAGGTCCTGCGGAGTGATGTTCTCGGTATCACGCAGGCTCAACCTCTCCCGAATCGTCCTCACCATCCTCGTAAGACCCACCGTAAACTGTGCAGCCAAAAGTTCGCCCACCGATCTGACGCGGCGGTTGCCGAGATGGTCGATGTCGTCGATAAATCCGTCCCCAGCGTTCAGCTTGATCATGTACTTGTACGCCTCAACAAAGTCTTCCTTCGTGAGCGTATTCTTGACATCTTCGGGAGGAGTAACATTAAGACGGGTATTAACACGGTAGCGCCCAACACTGCCAAGGTCGTACCGCTTGTCATCAAAAAATGCGCGCTGCACGAGGTTCCTCGCAACCTCTACCGTAGGAGGGTCACCCAAACGCATCGTCGCGTATATATGGAACAGCGCATCCTCTTCGCTCTTGGTCGAATCCTGCTTGAGCGTTTCGAGGATAATCCTGTTTTCGTCACTGTCGAGATCGCCGGCCAAAACCTCAATCTCCGCAATCCCCTTCTCCACAAGGGCCTTGAACTTCTCTTCGGTAATAACCTCGGACGCGTCGATGATGATCTCGCCTGTCTCTTCATCAACGACCTCCCTGCCGGCCACACGGCCCAAAACAGCCTCGCTGTTCTGTTTATCGACCGCTGCGGTCTCTTTCTCGTAGAACAGGGTGATAATCTCTTCGTTTGTGGAGTATCCAAGCGCGCGCAAGAGCACCGTCGCCGGCATTTTCTTGCGCCTGTCGATGTTGACGGTGAGCACATCGTCTACATCGAGCAGTATTTCCACCCATGACCCGCGCTGGGGGATAATCCTCGCCGTAAGCAGCTTTTTGCCGTTCAGGTGGACAACTTCGTCGAACGTGATACCCGGCGATCTGTGCAGCTGGCTGACAATCACGCGCTCGGCGCCGTTTATCACGAACGTGCCGCGCTCCGTCATCAGCGGGATCTCGCCGATGTACACCTCGTTGGATATCTTCTCAACAAATTTCCTGGCATCCCCGTCCGGCTCGTACACAACAAGCGACATGTCAACCTTGAGCGGAGCGGCATAGGTCATCCCGCGCTCCTTACACTCTCTCAGGTTATACTTAGGGATACCGAGCTTGTAGCCGTCGTACTGCAGCTCGTAGTACCCCTTGACGTCGTTGACCGGAAAAAGGCTCTGAAACGCTCCGTGAAGCCCCTCTTTCTTGCGCTGACGCGGCGTATCCGGCTGGAGAAAAGTCTCGTAAGATTTGGTTTGAATCTCCAACAGGTTGGGCAGATCCGTTACCCGTTTGATACGAGAATAAGTCTTTCTATCTGTCATTAAGACGATCCTTTTTGGTTGATGCCTCTGACACCGTTTATATGCGGGACGGTATTGATTTTCACCGTCACGCTTGCGCTCAAATGGCGCGTCTAATCACTCAGCATTACCGCACCGCCTGTTACAGACGGCGAAAGACACAGAACGCTTCGTCACCAAAGCATTCTGTGCCGTCTTTCGATACTGTGCGGCATCCACCGCACGACGCGTTACTTAATGACGACTTTTCCGCCGACTTCCTCAATCTTCTTCTTGATCGACTCGGCTTCGTCCTTTGAGCAAGCTTCCTTGATCGGCTTAGGAGCGCCTTCGACCAACGTCTTGGCTTCCGCAAGGCCTAACCCGGTAATCTCACGGACGACCTTGATCACCTTGATTTTTTCGGCGCCGAAGCTTTCAAGGACCGCGTCGAACTCGGTCTTCTCTTCCTCAGCCGCAGCCGTAGCGCCGCCGCCGGCGGGCATGGCCGCCATAGCCACAGGGGCCGCAGCCTTGACGTCAAACTTCTCCTCGATAGCCTTGATAAGGTCGGAAAGCTCAAGTACGGTCATGTTACCGATTGCTTCAACGAATTGATCTTTTGTTAGAGTAGCCACAACTTACCTCCATAAATTATTGTAATTGTTAATAGTTTCGTTTTTGCCGCGATGATTATCTTTATTGACTTATCACCACGGTATAACCTGTTTTATTTTTTGATGACGATACATCCAAAGCATCATCATCGTACCATCTTTGCAAATTACGCGCCCTTTTTCTCCTTGACAGCCTCCAGCGTTCCGACAAATGTCGAAAGTATGCCGTTCAGCACGCCGGCCATATTGCCGATAGGCGCCTTCAGCACGCCAAGCAGCTGCGCCAGAAGCACATCGCGGCCCGGCAGATCCGCCAGTTTCTCCGCCTGCGCGCCTGTGAACGTGGAACCGTCCACATAAGCGGCCCTAAGCTCAAGCTGATCCTTGAGCTCCTTGCGGAAGTCGCGTAAAATTTTCGCAGGAACAGTGCTGTCCTTTTGGGCAACGGCTACCGCCGTAGGGCCCTTAAAGTACGGGTTGAGGGTATCTATACCCACCCGCTTGCACGCCTCCTTCGCCAACGTGTTTTTTACTACGATATACCGAACGCCGCTCTTACGCAGTTCAGTACGCAGGCGCGTTACCACCTCAACCGTAATCTTGTGATTATCGGTGACGTAGATACCCGCCGCGTTTTTGAACTCCTTCTCGAGCTCTTCGATTACCGCAGTTCTCTCTGCACGTGTTGACATCTTCACACACCTTCTTATTGTTTATATTCCGCACCCTGTCACATCCGGCCGATACATATCTTAATGACTATGCGTCAACAAAACGGCAAGGAGCATTAATTCAGAATTACACCGCTTTCAAATCATTCGCGTTGATCTTCAGCCCCTGGCCCATAGTACTCGTAAGCGTTACCTTCTTCAGGTACTGGCCCTTAGCCGTCGCCGGCTTGGCCTTGACGACCGCGTCCATGAGGGCGCGGGCGTTGTCGAGCAGCTTCTGGGGGTCGAACGAGAGCTTGCCGATGGGGGCGTGGATGATCGCGCCCTTGTCTACGCGGAACTCTGCCTTACCCTTTTTGAGTTCACGAACCGCCTTGCCCACATCCGGGGTGACCGTGCCCACTTTGGGGTTAGGCATGAGGCCCCTGGTACCGAGGATCTTACCGAGCTTACCGACGACCTTCATCATGTCGGGCGTCGCGACGACCGCGTCGAAATCGAGCCAGCCGCCCTGAATCTTCTCGGCGATATCGTCGGCGCCGGTGTAGTCGGCCCCGGCTTCCTTCGCCTCGGCCTCTTTGTCGCCCTGCGCGAAAACGAGAACGCGTACCGTCTTGCCCAAACCGTGCGGCAATACGGCTGCGCCGCGGACAGCCTGATCGCTCTTCCGTGGGTCTACGCCGAGACGAATGGCAATTTCAACCGTCTCGTCAAACTTGACCGTCGAGTTGGCTTTCAAAAAATCAATAGCCTCAGCCGCGCCGTACTCCTTAAGTTTGTCTACCTTCGCGTAAACAGCATTGTATTTCTTACCGTGCTTCATTTCTATATCGCTCCATTCATTAATCTATGGTAACGCCCATGCTGCGGGCGGTCCCGGCTATGATATTCATAGCCGCTTCTACACTTGCAGCATTGAGGTCCGCCATCTTCATCTCGGCGATCTTCTTCAGCTGCTCCTTCGACATAGACCCGACCTTCTCCTTGTTTGGGACGCCCGAACCCTTGTCTTTGCCGATCTCTTTCATTATGAGGACAGCCGCTGGCGGCGTCTTTGTGATGAAAGTGAACGAGCGGTCAGAATAGACCGTGATAATGACAGGAATGGTCATCCCGCCGGAATCTTTGGTCTTGGCGTTGAACGCTTTGCAAAACTCCATTATATTGACGCCCTGCTGACCGAGCGCGGGCCCCACAGGGGGAGCCGGCGTCGCCGCACCGCCCTTGATCTGCAATTTAACCTGCCCTACTACCTTTTTAGCCACTTTATATGCTCCTTTTTTACCATTCAATATATCACCGTTACATCACCTGCACCGGTTGATGCCACCAACACCACCGGCCCATTTCCGTATCATTTGATGCCCTTGACAACATCAACGATCTTTCCATCTATATTAACCGATGCCCTTGACAACACCGGTAACATCCAACCCAATTATCAACTTATAGGCGCAACGTGAACGAAATCGACTTCGACCGGCGTAGACCTGCCGAAGACGCTTACCATCACGTTTACCTTGCCCTTTTCGGGATAGACCTTGTCAACCACGCCGTCGAAATCCTTGAACGGGCCTTCCTTGATCTTAACCGCATCACCGATCTCAAACGGCACCTCCGAAATCTGCGAACGCGCGCCCTTGTCGGCCGCCTGGCCCAAAATCCTGCGCGCCTCCTCCTCGCGGATCGGCTGCGGCTTCTGGCCGCCTACAAACCCGCTGACCCCCGCGGCGTCGGTCACGATGTGCATGGTCTCCTTCGTGAGCGCCATCTCAACGAGTACGTACGACGGGTAGTCGCGGCGCGTGGTTTTGATCTTTTTGCCGTTCTTCACCTGCACCACGTCGCGCGTGGGCATGAGAACCGACTTTATCAGATCGCCGTACTCGCCGGACTCGACGAGGCCGTTCAGATAGTCGAAGACCTTGGCCTCCTGGCCCGAATAGGTATGCACCACATACCACTTTGGCTCTACATTTTTCTCACTCGCCGCCATTACTGACGCCCCAAAAATAAGCGCATCACAGCCTGAAGGCCCTGATCGCACGCAAAAATGTATCCCGCCATTACTATGCTCAGGCAGATGACCAGAGTCGTGGCAGCGGTCACATCCTTCTGCGTAGGCCAGTTGACCTTGATCATCTCGGCCTTCACATCTTTCAGATACTGCATAATCTTGTTCATATAAAATTCCCGTTTATCTACAGGCCCGGAGGGACTCGAACCCCCAGCAGGCGGTTTTGGAGACCGCTACTCTACCAATTGAGCTACGGACCTATGATTTTTACCTTATTTTGACTCTTTGTGCGGAGTGCGCTTCCGCTCAAAAGGGCAAAACTTTATGAACTCAACGCGAGCGGAATGCTTGCGCTTGTTCTTGGTCGTCTCATAATTACGCTGCTTGCACGACGTGCACTCAAGCGTTATTCTTTCTCTGGGCATAATACCACATCCATGTTATTGATATTTTGTACCGAATGTGTGAAAGCGCCGGTTCCCGGCACATCCACGTTATTAACTTCCCGTACTTACGGCGAACACGCCTGATATTGCCCCCCGCGCATACTAATAAGGAAGAGCGCACATTGGCTGCACGCTCTTCCCGCCATGCCTTACTATTCAATAATATTCGTCACGATGCCGGCGCCGACCGTACGGCCGCCTTCACGGATCGCGAACTTGAGCCCCTTCTCCATAGCGACGGACGCAATGAGGTCTACCTCGATCTCTGCGTTGTCACCGGGCATGATCATCTCCACACCCTCAGCCAGCTTGATCGCGCCGGTCACGTCGGTGGTGCGGAAGTAGAACTGCGGACGGTAGTTGCTGAAGAACGGCGTGTGACGGCCGCCCTCATCCTTGGAGAGCACGACCACCTCGGCCTTGAACTTCTTGTGCGGGGTAATGGAGCCGGGCTTGGCCAGAACCATACCGCGCTCAATCTCGTTTTTGTCCATACCGCGCAGGAGCATACCGATATTGTCGCCGGCTTCGGCCTTGTCCATCAGCTTGCGGAACATCTCGACGCCGGTGACGACGGTCTTCTTCTTCTCGTCGCTCAAACCGACGCGCTCGACTTCGTCGCCGACCTTGACCGTACCGCGCTCAACACGGCCCGTGGCAACGGTGCCGCGGCCGGTGATGGAGAAGACGTCTTCGACCGACATGAGGAAGGGCTTGTCTACTTCGCGCTCCGGCGTGGGGACGTAGCTGTCCACCGCGGCCATGAGGTCGAGGATACACTTCGCCTTGTCGGGATCCTCGGGGTTGGTCAGGGCGCCTATGGCGCTGCCGCGGACGATGGGCGTGTCGTCGCCGGGGAAGTCGTACTTGCTCAGGAGTTCGCGGACTTCCATCTCTACGAGGTCGAGGAGCTCGGGGTCGTCTACGACGTCTACCTTATTAAGGAATACGACAATGTAGGGCACACCGACCTGGCGGGCGAGCAGAATGTGTTCGCGGGTCTGCGGCATGGGACCGTCGGCGGCGCTGACAACCAGGATCGCCCCGTCCATCTGGGCGGCGCCTGTGATCATGTTCTTGACGTAGTCCGCGTGGCCCGGGCAGTCAACGTGGGCATAATGGCGGTTCTCGGTCGCGTACTCGACGTGCGACGTGGCGATCGTGAGGATCTTGGTCTCGTCGCGGCGGCCCTGGGACTCGGATGCCTTGGCTACAGAGTCGTAAGGGACGTAGTTGGCGAGCCCCTTGGTGGACATGACACGCGTAATCGCGGCAGTCAGCGTAGTTTTACCATGGTCGACGTGCCCGATCGTTCCAACATTAACGTGCGGCTTACCACCGCGGTCAAATTTTTCCTTTGACATGAAAACCTCTCCGGAGATATGGTGAATTGTTTATATTTTTTATTGACATAGTCACTTTTCGGTACAGTCTTTGGAAAATAGTATATGGCACGGATCAAGTCAAATTTTTAACCAAAAAAATCTGCCCCCCGTCCGGCGATACCTGCCGCCGCTACCAAACATCCGCGCCAAACCACAAAAATACAGCCCAGGACGGGGCTCGAACCCGTGAACCTCATCCTTACCAAGGATGTGCTCTACCTACTGAGCTACCTGGGCGACTGCACTGTCCAAGCGGGCAATGAGACTCGAACTCACAACAGCCACCTTGGAAGGGTGGAGCTCTACCAATTGAGCTATACCCGCAAAAACCGCGACAACCTTAATGCCGGCAGAGGGACTCAAACCCCCGACCCTCCGATTACAAGTCGGAAGCTCTATCAACTGAGCTATACCGGCCGAATTCCGCAAAATATGTCCGGCACACCAATATTTAAAGTGGGCAGGGGTGGTTTCGAACCACCGTAGGCCGGAGCCAATGGATTTACAGTCCATCCCCTTTAGCCACTCGGGCACCTACCCAAATTACTGTTTTTTTCTGTTTTACCCAAATTTTGGGGGAAAACTTATCAAAAATAATATATGGTATTGACGGTGTCAATACATTTTTTTATTTTTTTTTGAATTATGTTTTGCCGGAGCGGTAGATCAGGGGGCCCCGGTGCCGCCGTTATCCCCCAAAAAAACGGCTTATTGGGTTATTTTGTCCACAATACCGTACTTTTTGGCCTCTTCGGCAGACATAAAGTAGTCGCGGTCGGTATCCTCAGTTATCTTTTTGAGGGTCTGGCCGGTGTGCGACGCCAGGATTTTATTCAAATTTTCCCTCGTGCGCAGCATCTCCTCGGCCTGGATCTGGATGTCGCTGGCCGGGCCGTACATGTTCCCGGAGATCAGCGGCTGGTGGATTAGCACCCGCGCGTGCGGCCATGCGGCACGTTTGCCCGCGGCTCCCGCACACAGCAGCACCGCGCCCATGCTTGCGGCCTGCCCCATCACCACTGTAGCCACATCGCTCTTCACGCTGCACATGGCATCGTAGATCGCGAGCCCCGAGGAGATCACGCCGCCCGGGCTGTTGATGAACATCGTAATATCCCCCTCGCCAGCCCCGTCGAGGAAGAGTATCTTCTTCACAACCTCCTCGGCGCTGCGGTCGCTCACCTCACCCCAAAGGAAGATCTCCCGGCGCTTGAGGAACTGCTCCTCCATCTCGGAGCCCACGAGCGCCGCCTTCATGCCCGCCAAAAAATCGGTATCTTTGCCCTTGGCCATCTGTACGTCCCTATATTCTATATTATATGTGCCGACGCCGGTACACCCGCACCAGGCGTCAACACAATATAATATACGGCAATAACGCCGCGCAACTGTAAAATTATTTTTATTCGGCCCTCAGCCACTCATTTATAGCATCTTCACAGGAACGGCCGTCAGCCCTTGTATTCACTATCCGGCTCTCCACGGCGGACAAATTCCCCAGAGAATCGGCGAACTGCAGTTCCAGCCTGTAGAGGCGGCCGGCTCCATGAGTATACCGCTTGGCCGCCACAGGGCTGATCTCGAAGTTAAACCTTTGGAGCCCCTCCTCCAGATACTGCTTCGGCGACTCGTAGATAACGGGGGCCTTGGTTATCAATTCGGCAAGATTATGGGGAGCATCGAATATATCCCCCGGAATCCTCACGCTCCGCAGAGAGTCCTTGTCCGCATTGTAGATGTTGTCAAGGTCCAACCACCTGGCAACCCCGGACGCCATCCGCTTGTTGAGCCTGTAGGCAAACACGCCGCCGAGGCAGATCCCAGGCACTACCGACCTGTCCCCCGTACCGATCACCGGCCAGACTATCTTCACATCCGGCATGACGGTGTCGATCTCCGCCAACGACACCAATATGCGGGTGTTGGAAGTGATCCCCGCAAATGTAAGCGCCGTATCGCGCACCAAAAGGCCGTCAAATACGTACCGCGGCGCCCCGTTGACCGACACGGAGGCAATCTTGGTGTTCACAAGCGCCCGCACCGTAACCGACACCTCGCCCCTGTAAGGCACCAAAAACTCCCTCCTCGGCGATATATCCGCCGCGCCGGCCCCCCCAACCTCCACCGTAACGGAGTACATCGTGCCTATAACCGACTTAAATCCGACATCCACACCCGGCGTCCGCCGGCCCGAACTGTCCTCCTGGTAAACGGTAACCGCGGTATCATGCTCACCACGGACAAATGCCGATACCGTGTCCGTAAATGTTTTTATAACTCTACCTCCTATATTAGTCAAGTCCCACACCCAACAGGCATCACGATGCCTGTATCCGCCCGCCCTGAAGGTATGAAACGAGCCCGTGTCTTCCACCGATATGCTGACCGGCGGAATGTCGAACCGCACCGCCGTCCGTACCTCAAACTCCTCCGTAAGCACGAATTCGCTCCCATGCATCACGACCCGCATCCGCGCAATATGCCCCCCGGTATCGGCGTAGCTGAACACCGCCGACCAGGTAGGCGGCACCAGTTCCACGGGTTCCGTCCCCTCCGCCGCCAGATCCAAGTCCAGGTATACCGCCTCAATATGCCGCAAATCCTCCGCTGCCGGGAACGCCGTGAACGTTATCGGGTACAGGCAGTAGCTGTTGACCGATTCATCGACCCGCGTAACGATAAACGGGACCTCGATATCGCCGAGGACGACCGTATCACAGACTGACGGCGCCGCGCTGCCGCCGATGACGGCCGTCCGGCAAACCACGACCGTGTCGTCAAACACTAACGTATCAACTACGACAACCGTATCAACGACAGGATCCGGCATCCTGTCGCCCGGTACCTCAGCACATCCGCCGGAAAGGCTTAGGGCGGCCACGGACACAAGGGCCGCGGCAACAAAAAACAATCCGTACAATAACTTCATCTTCTCCTCCTGTTTGGGGATTAAAGGTTTTGGTTAAATAATTTGGGTAAAACAAGGGCACTGCGGGCAGCGGAAACTGCCGTTTACGGAGTAACTATAGAGATGTAAGAGAAGAACCTGAAAATTGTACAACGAGAGCGGCGTACCAGAACAGTACGCCGCGCCGCGGGATTGTTGATATTAATATAGTATATTTTAGTGATGGAGTCAAGATTATTTATAAGTTTTTTTTCAGATTTAAAAAATCCCAAAATTATCAGGCGGCATTTTGTATATTTATGGACAATCTATAACGGGGGATATTTTGATGATTTCGGAAAAATACAGGATCCTGCCCGGCCCGGAGGGGTTTGTGCCCGTTACGGCGGCGCTTATGGGCGTCGTGCTGCCGGATGAGGGCGGCGCGTTCGTTGAGGGCGGCATCATCCCCGAAAATGACGCTTTGGGGATGATTGCGGAGAAGCTCGCCTCCGCAAAGAGGCCGGCGGTCTGCCCGGGGCCGCTTTTGATGTGGCAGTGGAACGGGGGCGCCGGGCCCAAAGCGGCCGCCGTGAGAGAGCTCGCCGCAGCGTGCGGGGCGAAAATCTACCCCATGCCCGACTACCGGGCCAAAAGCCCGCGGATCAACCCGGAAATAGAGATCAGCGTCAACCATCCTAACATTACGATCCAGCATAACGGTATAGACGTGTGCGTATTCGTCGGCGTGCATTCTCACTATGCCAACTTTGCATTGAGGATGATTCGCGCTGGGACAGGCTGCTATACGATTTGCCTGAGCGATTACGCGGCGTCGGACGAGGCTATGATATCGCTCAGGGATGTGGACGCGGCGAAGATCGGCGCCATTACCGCAAAGGTCAAATCGATCTCAAAAGGGGGGGTATAAGATGGCGGTAGTTGTCAATCAGGAAACGTGCACCGGCTGCGGGATCTGCATTAAGGCCTGCCCCGAACCGAACGTTATTAAGCGCGGGGACGGCGGCAAAAAAGTCGTCATCAACAAAATATTCTGCAAGGCGTGCCTGCTGTGCGCGGCCGTCTGCCCCAAAAAAGCAATCAACTCAGAGGATTGATATAATGTCAATGTCAGCAAATATCAATGCCGCAGCCAGCGCCGGGCCGAACCAGAAAGCCGTCAGCCCGGAAGAACTGCTTTTAAAAGCCCCGCGGGAGCGAGCCTTCATGACCGGCAGCGAGGCGGTCGCCGAGGCCGTCAGGCGCGCCGGGATCGATATGGCGATCGCCTACCCGATCACGCCGCAGAGCGAGAGCATGCACCTGACGGGAGATCTGTTCGCGCAGGGTTACATAAAGGATTACTACCGCGCGGAGAACGAGTTTGCGGTAATGGCGGCGGTTCACGGGGCGTCGCTTGGCGGCGGGCGCGTGTTCACGGCGACAAGCGGCCCCGGCACGCTGCGGGCAATGGAGATGTTCCCCGTGTGGGCGGGCTCGCGCCAGCCGATCGTCTGCGCGTTCATGTGCAGGGGCGTGGCGCTGCCGCCATCCATACAGCCCGAAAATATCGAGATGGCTTTCCTGCTTGACACGGGGATGATAATGTTCCACGCCGAGAACTCGCAGGACTTCTTTGATTTTATTCTGGCGGGGTACGCCATAGCCGAACAGTCAGAGGTCCACCTTCCGGTTGGAGTTTTCGCGGACGGTTTCTTCGTCACGCACACGCGCGAGGTCATCATGCTGCCTCCCGACAATATCAAACTCGGCGAATACAATCCGGATATCGCTCCGATACCTCCGTTCGACATGGAGCACGCGCCGATGCAGATGGTGAGGGACCCGCTGCTTAACAAGTGCAACTTCGTGTCGTACGCCGCGAGCGCGAGCTGGCATCAGGAGGTTCTGGCCGCCGCGGAGCGCGCGCGCAAGCATATCAACAAATATATGGGCGGCCTGATAGAAGTCGAAAATCCCGGCGCAGATATAATGATAATCGCCTCGGGCATCGCGGTATCCCAAAGCCGCGATGCGATAAGGACGATGGCGGAGCGGGACGGGATAACGGCAGGGCTCATAAAGGTAAAATCCATCCGCCCGTTCCCCGCAGCCGAAATAGCGCAGGCCACTGCCCGCGCGTCGGCTATCGTCATCCCCGAGTTCAACGCCGGCGGCTGGCTCGCGCGGGAAGTTATGGGGACAATTGACAATAACAGCCGCGTAATCGCGGGCCCAAGGGTGTTTGGCGGTATGTCGCTGCCGGGCGAGGTTATTATTGACGTTATCAAAAAGGCTGCGAGGTAATCCATGTCAAAAAATATCATAACGCCAACAAAAGAGTTTGAGGATGTGCTGACCCCCGGCTATAAGGACCTCGTCGCCAACGGCCCTTATAACAGATCAGCGCCCGGTACTGTTGACGACCTGGGGAGTTTTCGGGAGATCACCGAGCCGCACCCGCACTGCGCCGGATGCGGGGTGTCGCTGGGGATCAGGCTTGGCCTTGCGAGTTTGCCGTCGCCCGAAAACACTATAATCATCGGCACCCCCGGCTGCGCCTACTTTGCGCTGACGCAATCGGCGCTGTGCTACTCCTGCACCGCATTCGGCAATCAAAACTCTGTAGCCACCGGGCTTAAGAGGATGCTGAAAATCCGTCATCCCGGCAAAGTTAAGGATGTGCTTGTGATGGTTGGCGACGGCGGCGTGGCGGACATAGGCTTGGACTACACGCTGCACTCGTGGTTCCGCGGAGAAAACATAGCCACGGTGATGCTCGACAACGAGGTATACGGCAACACGGGCGGGCAGGAGAGCGGCATGACGGTTGAGGGCAAGGTTCTCAACATGGCCCCGACCGGCAAGAAGTTCCCGAAGATCCCGGTGTTCGAGATGGCAAAAGTTGCCGGCTGCGCATACGCAGTGAGGACGACTGTCGCAAGCCCAAAGAAATTCGGGACGGCGGTCAGACGGGCGGTGTTGATAGCGCGTGAGGTAGGGCCGACGTACGTACAGGTCTACACACCGTGCCCGACGAACCTGAAATTCTCTCCCGGCAAGACGCTGGAAGCCGCTAAAGACGTTGAGAAAACCTATTATCAATACGAAGAGTACATGACGGAAGAGGCATCCGCGTATCTTAGCCGTATCGGTGAATTAAAGGAGGCTAAATAGACCATGAAAAGATCGAATCTTGACATAAGGATGGCCGGCCTCGGCGGACAGGGCGTAGTCACCGCCGCCCACATCCTCGGCACCGCCGTTGTGGCCACGGGTAAGTACGCTGTCGTCAACCCGTTCTTCGGCGCGGAAAAGCGTCTCGCGCCAACCGAAAGCTACGTGCGGATATCATCCGAAAAAATCTACGACCGCGGCGAGGTAATGTACCCGAACATCGTTATGGTATTCGATCCGCAGGTGATAACGATAGGCAAATCGCACACGCTGCCTTTTCACGCCGGGCTTAAGGATGGCGGGCTGATCCTCGTCAACTCCGCCGACCCTGTCATTCATGACAGGGACAAGGCGGTTCTTGACAATATCAAAGCAAAAGTAGTCTACGTGCCTGCAACAAAGTTATCCGTTGAATTTACCGGCTCCGATCTGTCGATGAACATGACGATGCTCGGCGCCCTCTGCGGGCTTGACGACACGCTTGTTGACCTGAATGCCGTGATGACAGCGGTCGAGGAGCGGTTCAGCGGAAAAACGAAGATTGTGGCATCGGGAACGTCAGCCGCGCTTGACGAGGCTGTGAAAAGCAAGTTCGAAAAGATGGGCGCGATGATAGAGAAGAACCGCACGGCGATAAATAAGGCCTATGAGTACGCGAAGCGGTGCTGATTACGATTATCTCTTTGTTGGCGCGGGGTTCTTCTCCGCAACCGCTGCCAATGTGCTGACAGGGCGCGGGAAGCGGTGCCTGATTATTGACCGGAGAAATCATATCGCCGGGAATTGCTTTACAGGAGAACAGGACGGGATTAATATCCACACCTACGGCGCACATATCTTTCATACCGATAACCGTGACGTGTGGAGCTTCGTCAATAAATTCGCTGACTTCAACAAATACATTAACTCCCCCATCGCCAATTTCAACGGCCGCCTCTACAACCTGCCGTTTAACATGAATACGTTTTGCAGGATATGGCCCGGTGTCGTCACCCCATCACAAGCCAGAGAACGTATCGCCGAACAATCTCAGGAAATCACCGCTACCCCGCAAAATCTCGAAGAACAGGCGGTATCGCTCGTCGGGCGGGATATTTATGAACTGCTGATCAAGGGATACACCGAAAAACAGTGGGGGCGCAGTTGTGTTGACCTCCCGGCATCAATCATCAAGAGGATCCCTGTCCGCTTTATCTATGATAATAATTACTACGATGACAGATATCAGGGCATCCCTGCCGGCGGGTATACCAGGATGATTGATAAAATGCTCGCCGGCACGGAAGTCCGCCTGAATTGTGATTATTTCACTGACAAAGACGCGCTTGATAACTGCGCCGACAAAATTATCTTTACCGGGATGATCGACGAATTCTTCGGCTGCCGATTCGGAAAACTCGCATACCGTACCTTACGCTTCGAACACGAATCCCTCGCCATCCCAAACTATCAAGGCAACGCGGTCATCAACTATACCGATTCCGAAACGCCGTATACTAGAATCATCGAGCACAAACATTTTGAATTCGGAACCCAACCGTCAACGGTCATCACCAAGGAGTTCCCGGCGGAATATACTCCCGGATGCGAGCCGTATTATCCGGTTAATGACGACGCCAACACATCACTATACAACAAATATCACGCCCTCGCAAAATCCCTGTCCAAAGTAATTTTCGGCGGGCGGCTGGGGACGTACAGATATTTGGATATGGATGATACGGTTGAGGCGGCGTTATCGCTCGCGTCAACTTTGCCGTGATTTACAGGCCCCGCGGTTCCGGCGATACCTGCGGCGGTGATCCGCGGGCCGTCATCCTGTATTTAGCGATACGGTATTTTACTATTTCCCAGCTGGTGAAGAAGAGTACCAGAACGTTGGCGGCCGGCCCTCCCCTGTAGAATTCCGGCCTTTGCATGAACATCAGTATGACCGCCAGATATATGAAGGCTCTTTTTCTGTCTGCGGCGGCGCACATTGCGAAGAACGCCAAGTAAAAGTAGTAGAGCCATGCTATAAATATCCCAAATTTTAGCGCCGGTGCCAGCGGATTTTCGCCGTAGCCCCACATTTTGTCCATAACAGTAAGCCCGTCGGCATCCCGCTGCATTCCCCAGATCAGCACGGAGTTGTCCTGTTTTACGGCGTTCACGGCGTTTTCGAGCAAGTAGGCCCTGTTGTTACCATCAAAATGCCCGGTACTCTGATTTATCACGAACCGCGCGAAGAGCAGCTCATCCACCTGTTTCTTCAACGGCAGGTACGCCAAAAACATCATCGTCACGACAGCGGCAGCGTAAACGGCAAACCTTTTTTTCGCTGTATACGTTACCGCCAAATGGCAGATATAGAGGACGAAGATCATTGCGTGTATCATGCTGAAAGTGATGTTGCCGAGTAGCAGCAGGATAAACGTGGCTGATTCGCGCCTCTTCGCCAGAACCCGCAGGAAACAGAGTGTGCAAATGAAGAACGAGAAACCGCCGGGCTCGTCGAATATCGCCTGCGGTCGGATTATGCTGCCGAATATGCCGTTATCGACCGCGCCCGTCGTAAGGTACCAGTAGTACATCCGCGTAGCGCTGCCCGCCGATACCGTCCCGGACGCTATGGGCGGGAAGCCGAGAAACGCATAGGCAAACCCGGTTATCGAGAGCGCGAGCATCAGAAACATAAAGGGCGTAGCGAGACTCACCAGCGGCTGCAAATATTTTTTCTTATAAAAAAGGAAAAACATGTAGACAAGATAGAAACTGACGAACTCGTTGACCAGCAGGTACGCGGTCTTATGGTACGCCGTAGGTATCAGCGACAGCAGCACAAACGCGAATGATATGCAAAGCAGCCCCTTGTTTATTTTTACACTCCCCCGCCGTACAGCCTGCTCTGCCGTGTATATTGTCAGCGCTGCGGCAATAAAGATACGAACGGCAAATGCCAGCGCGGAGGAGAACGGAACTATCGCGTAGACAGTTGGCGAGAAGAGCAGGAAACAATAGAAAAAAAGCGACACCACGTAGAACTTGTCGAAGGTATTCAGCCTCCCGGACTCAAAAATGCCAAACTCGCGTGTTTTCATGGCCATCATCCTCTCAACCGCACGATGCAGTAAACAGCGAGTTTGTAGAGAAACGGGCTCACAGTCAGGAGCAATGCCGGATATTTGTCTCTCTTGGGAATCCCTCGTATTTTAGCGCACAGCCTCACAGTCTCCGCGAAATTTGGGTCATTTATCACCGTATTTATGACCTCTTTCGCCAAGCTGTCGGAAAAATACCTGCCGATGTACTTGCGGATCAGACAGGAAGATACCCATCTGAAAGTCAGTACAGCGTATATAATTTTATTTATCTCTCCGGTTTTGTAATATCCCCTGTTCAGCATATCAACAAATGTCAGAACATCAAGATCCTTATTGTTGTGCCGTACGGTAATCCGTCCGCTTTGATGCTGAACGTAGTGATACAAACATTCCGGAATGGTTGAGACCGACTTAGCTTTACAGAGCGCCTGTACGATAAAGAGCATGTCTTCGTATAGCAGCCCTTCAACAAATTTGACCTCTTCCCCGTTTGCCGTAAGCATTTCGCGCCTGAAGAGTTTACTGTGAGCAAACGTCCTGAAGCTGCTGTTTATGAGGGCGGCCTCCATATACTCTCTTCCGTCCAGGTATTTTTTGTGATGCAGGCTCTGCCGCCCCGCGTTTTTTTTATTACCAGCATCATAGTACAGGCCGAAGACGTATACATCGCACCTGTCTTCTTTTATATACTCCGCCAGCCGCTCACAGGCATTATCCTCAATAAAATCGTCACTGTCGACAAACATCACATACTCTTTCCCGGCGGCTTTCAAACCGCTGTTTCTGGCCGCGCCAGGCCCGGCATTTTCCTGTGTGACAACCTTTATTCTGGCGTCTTGCGAACGGTATTTTTCGATGATCTCAGCAGATTTATCGGTACTGCCGTCGTTTACTACAACTATTTCGATATCGCAGTATGTTTGCCGGATAGCGCTCTGCAGGCATTTATCAAGGTATTTTTCTACATTATATACCGGTATTATTATAGAGAACATAGCCGCCGTTACCTCGTCAATCCGGTTAAAAGTTCTTCCCACATCTCAAAAATACATTTCGACGAGAACCGTTCAATATCTTTTGCGGCTTCACAGCCGTATTTTTCTCTAATATCCGGTTCTTTGATCAGCTTGAGCAGCGCCTGCGCCAGCGCCGATACATTTCCGTTTTCGACCAAAACCCCGTCAACCCCGTCTCTGACGATACCGGCGGGGCCGTTTGGGCAGTCAAATGATACCACAGGCAGGCCGCATGATTTCGCCTCCAGAAGGACCATGCCAAACGACTCCATCCTCGACGGAAGTACATATATGCCTGAATTGAAATATTCGTTTTCGATATCCCGGGAAGCGGGTAGTATCTCGACGGTATCTTCCAGCCTGTTTTCGACGATCAATCTCAACAGACGCTCCCTCTCGCTCCCCTCCCCGAAAATTTTGAACTTCCAGCCGGCGCATTCGCCCTTTATCAGCGAAACGGCTTTTATCAAGATATCGAACCCCTTAATCTTTTCGAGGCGGCCGGCGGAAATTACCACGTTGCGCTTCAAATCCGAGAGACGCGGCGCGAAGAATGGGGCGGCGTTTGGGATTACTCTTATATTTTTGCAAAAGCCGTATTTGGCAGCGTCATTTTTGGTCAGAAGGACTACGGCGTCAAGTTTTTGGTATGTGAGCCTGCGGGCCAGAGACGTGTAGGGCGTGGCGTAATTGTAGCTATTGTGCTCGCACGCTATCCTTATCAACTTCTTCCCTCCGGTAAATCGCAGCAGGATGTTCAGCCTGACGTGCGTACCTATGACTATATCAACACCTAATTCGCGGCAAATTTGTGCGATCTTCCTGACCATCCCAACATAAGAAATACAGCGGGCGGGCAGGTTTGCCGAATTTTTTATGCCTAAGTGCACAACCGACGCTTCCGTCGGCAGTTTATAGTAAGGATCCCCTCCGCCCGAATTGACGCTTATTATCACCACGCCGTATCCGCCATACCTGATAAGGCTTTCGGAGAAGCCGCACACCGCCCTCTCTATCCCGCCAAGCTGTGTTATGTCGGAGCAGACTATCGCTACAGTTTTTTTCATTCCCCCGCTCCCCGGCGGTTCAGTTTTTCTGATAACTTTTTCAGGCGGAGCGAGACCTTGTAAATTTTGTTTCTGAGCGACGCCACGGTGAAAATATAGCAGAAACGCTGCAGCGGCGTGAATATCTCTCTTACCGCCATCCTCCGCTCCGCTTTTTGAATATACCAGTGGCCCGCGCTGCCGCTGACCCCGCCGCGCTGATTTACCGCGAGTACAGTATGGATATGCCTGTACGAGGCATTACCCCGGCATATCGCCGCAGTATAGTGCGCCCAGTCAGAAACGAGGCGAAGATCCGTCCTGTAACCGCCGCCCCCAAACAGGCGCGCCTTGATAAACATATTCTGGTGCGGCAGGAAACCGTAGAGCAGATCGGACGGATGGAGCCTGTTTTTGTATCTCCATATAACATACCCGCCATCATCCCCCTCCAGCATCATATCCCCAAAGACTATATCCTCGTCAAAATCAAACGCAAAAATCCCCTCCAGCGACGCAGGCTCACGCAAATAGTCGCCGGAGTTGAGGAAATAAAGATACCGGCCCGACGCCGCCGCGATCCCCTTGTTCATCCCTTCGTAAATCCCGCCGTCCCTCTCACTGCACCAGAAAGCAACCTTGCCTGATTTTTCTGCGTATTCCCGAATAACCTCAGCGCTTCCGTCTGTCGAGCCGCCGTCAATAATTATCCACTCGTAGTCACCCCAGGTCTGGGCGATAACACTATCGGCGGTCTTGATAAAACCGTCTTTATTATTGAAGTTTACGGTGATTATCGATAATCCCGGCGTCATCTCAAAACCTGCCTGTAAAGGTCGATATATCTTTTGGCGACAACTCCGTAATCATACTCGCCAACCGCCTTCTCCCGCGCGCTTCGGGATAATTTTTCCGGTTCTCCGTAACTGAGCACCCAATCGATGCCGCAGGCCAAATCCCCCGTGTCAAACGGCCTGGCCAGATAACCGTTTTTCTTATGATCTACGATGTCCAACAATCCGCCGATCCCAAACGCGGCTACCGGGGTTCCGCACGACAGCGATTCCGACGCCGTCTGCCCAAACGCCTCCCGCCTGCTCGGGACGACCATCACATCGCAGGCGCTGTATAGTGACGCCAGGCCGGTATCATCACTCAAGTGTCCGACATAACGGACATTAAACGGCAGATCCGGACGTACATCCGGCTCATCCGCCCCAAAGACCACACATTCTACATTCGTTGATGATATCTTTTTTAACGATTCGATCAACAGATCATACCCCTTATATGGCGTTGACGCGGCGTCTGCCGCTCCGAAAAGTATCAGTTTTTTATCACCGGGCAAATTCCATCTCTCCCGTGCTGCCTGCTTATCGTCAGGCTTAAAGATATTTGTGTCTAACGGGTTGGGCAGGCAGACGACATCCCTCCCCGCAAACAGCACACTTTTCTTTGCGCAATCCGCCAGCCATTTACTGACGCCAATCACCGTCATATCCTTAATTCCGGCAAACCCTTTTCTTTTCCGCTCAAATATCCGATAGCTCAGATCCCGCTCAACCCCGCTGCCGAGGATGCCGCAATTGCAGCATCCGCCCATATATTTATCACACATTGCGGTAACATCGCCGTCAACATCGCAAGCGTAGTGGCACCCTCCGGTAAACGCCCACATGTCCGGCAGCCTCCACACAACCGGCGCTTTGATTTCGGCCAAATCCTCGACCGCAATCATGCCGTGGGCAATCCAGCACAAATGAATAATATCCGCGCCGGACGAATTTATCGCATTGACCAGCTTTTTATTTCTGACGCGAGCGGCCGAAAACGGCCCCCATCTTCTGTCCATCGTCTTCCTGTATTTCCTGACAGGCAAACGGTCATAGATCATGCGCACAGTTGTCATAGTATCAGCAATTCTGCTATCGGCCAGCGTAACGACGCTATCGGCATCTCCCCGTTTGCGCGCCACAAGCATTTGGGCGTCTGCGCCGCTTCGTACCAAAGCCTCGCGCAGCCGGAACGTAGCCCTGGCGGCGCCTCCGGTTATGTCGTATGTGTTGATGATTAATATCTTCATAATTACAGTTTCCCGCGTAAATATCCGCCTGTTTCCCCTTTATCCGCCACTATCTTTCCCCAGGCCTATCTTTTAAAAAATACTATTTGCCTTAGGATAAGAGGCAGTTTATTTATAACCATCTGCCTCTCATTCCTGTTAAGACCCACGCAAAAAACCGCTGCCGCGCACCAGGCCAAAGAAAAAATCCCTACCCCGCAGGAAGACAACAGCGTTTTTGAGAAGAGGCAGTGTGCAGCAACCGGAAGCGAAGCGGAAATAAGGGCCGTTATTGCCACCGGCCATACAACATCCGCCAGATATCTGCGGATTGAAAAGCAGAGCTGCATTTTTAACACGATTATCAGAGAGATAAGGTACGCAATACCCTGCAAAACGAGCGCGGCGGCGTAGATATATACCGGGGACAACCCGCGCAGGCCTACGTAAACCGCGCATACCAAAATAAACAGCCGGCAAACGATGCTGCTTACAGTAACCGCACCCAGCTTTCCAACCGCCGAATTCGCAGTCATTATAGGTAGCCACAAAACTCTTTGCAGGGCCTCCAGCAAAAACAGTTGTGCAAAAACCGGGGCATATTCGGCGTAATCCCCAAGCCAGATATAAAGAGCGGTGTCTATCTCCAGAATAACCGGGAGCGCCAAAATCAAAAGTACGTAAAAATAGATCCGCGACGATTTCGTTATGAGGCTCCACAGCCTCTGCCTGTCGTTTTGGGCATAGCTCATAACAATTTGCGGCTGGGTCGCCAGCGCCGCGTTATCGGAGAATGAAGATACGGCCATATACACGGTATTCGCTATCCCCTGCGCGGCGTTCATAACCGGGCCGTAATATAAATTCAATATTATATTAAGCACCTGAAACCTGATAATATAAGAAATAGAGCCTATGACCGTATAGGCATTGTACCCCAGCAGCTGCCTGACAGAATCTTTTGTCCACGATAATCCGGCCCTGCACTCCTCAAAATTCCTGTGGCAGTAGACGTATACAATTATTTTCCCGATAAGCCCCACGCACAGCCACATAAAGGCCAGCGCCGCGAGTTTATCGTAGGGCAGTACTACAAGCAAATAGACGGTAACAAGTTTCATAACCACATCGAAGATGCTCATCTTCGCGTAAAAATCGAATCTTTCGCGGGCTCTGATAGCCCCCTCGAACGGAGCGAAAAAAATACCCGCCGCAAACAGTATTACCGAAAACTGGTAAACCCAAAACGCGGCGGCAACCCTCTCCTGCGGAATAACGAGTTTATTCTGAAGGAACCACAGCCCAGCCGTCTCGGCAATGATCACCGTCAGAAATATAAGGATAACGTGCAGAGAGAGAGCGTTCGCAAAGATCTGCTTCAACCGTACAAGATCGTTCTTTCCCAATTCCACGGACAAAAACCGTTGCGTCGTCCCCGAGAGGGCACTCGTCATAAACGACAGCATCGCCACCACGCCGCCAACCACGTTGTTTATCCCGTAATCGGTAACACCAAGCGCCTGCAAAACGATCCGCGACGTAAACAGGGCCACGGCCATAGTAATTATCTGGCGGAAATAGAGCGCGAGGGTGTTTTTTACGATCTTCCTGTTATTCTCGGAGATTGCGCTCAATTTGGGAGTCTCCGAAGTTGATCCGCTCCTCCTCTATCACAAGCGGCCGGTTCATGAGCCGCAGCCGCGTGTTTATGGCCATCACGTACTCGCCTATGAAACCAATAAAAAACAGCTGCACGGAGCCAATTAAAAATACACCTATGACCAACGGGGCTATACCGGCGTCGAAGCTGTCCCAGTAGAGCAGCTTGTAGATAAAGTACACCAGCGCCACAAGAAAGGTCAGTCCGCCCAGCATGAACCCGGCCAGCGTGGCAAGCCGAAGCCCGGTCTTCGTGTAGGAGGTGAAAGTGAGCATCGCCAAATCGTACAGGGTATACCAGTTATTTTTGGTCTTTCCGGCCTTCCTCTTCGCCTGCTCATAGCAAACCTCCTTGCGCTGAAAGCCCAGCTCGGCAACAAGGCTGCGAAGCAGCGGCTGCGGTTCCTGCAAATCTTTCAGGATGTTGATAAATGATCTGTCATAGAGCCCAAAGCCAGTAAAATGCTCTATCTGCTCTACTGCCGACATCTTTTTGATGGCCTTGTAGTAGCAGGTCCGGATGAACCGCATAACCGGGTTCTCACGGCTCTTCGTTTTTATGCAGGATACTATCTTATACCCGTTTTCCCACTCCCTGACGAGCGCCGGGATGACCTCGGGCGGATCTTGAAAATCAGCGCACATGCCGATGGTACAGTCGCCGGTTGTCTGGCACAACCCGTGGTAGGGGGAGTTGACCTGCCCGAAGTTTTTGACATTAAATATCGCCTTTATCCTGGGATTTTGCCGGCAGATTTCCCGCAGAAGCGGCCTTGTGCCATCGGTAGAGCAATTATCTATGAAAACGACCTCGTAGTCGTAGGACGCGAGCTCCGACTCGAAAATTTTGACAATCTCGCCGCTGAGGGGAACTACATTGCCCTCCTCGTTATAGCACGGTATCAGTATGCTGATCTTTTTCATTTGGCCTTTCCTCGCTCCGTTTTGCCGGTTTAAACGCCCATTTCTTATTTAGAATATAATTTAACGGCACCGTAACTGGCAATAATAAAAACGGCGCGATGTATTCCGATGCTCCAAAAGCATCAATAAAGACATACAATAAGACACTGGAAACCACAAATCCGCTGAAGGCATAAGACGCATAAGCCTTTAGGAGAGCATGCAGCAGATTGCGTCTGCCGCCGGTCTCATCCTTAAAAACGAACTTATGGCTCCAAAAAAAGGAGTTGGCTACGCCGATAATAAAACCCGCTACGTTGGCGATGATGTAATGGGCACCGAGATACACAAGCAGTGCGTAGACGGCATAGGATATCAGCGTATTAGACAGCCCTACTACGCAGAACTTGAAAAACTGGGCAATTGTGCCGGTAAATTGTCTCATCGTAGGCTAAGTGCGCTCTCTTAAAGGTTTCAAGGCTATACAGGACTGCATCTGCACTAATATAGTTTATGCCGGCATCATTCGTCAAGCCCCCAGCCTCAAATTTAAAATTAATCCGCACTCAAGCAGCCGGGTTATGGGCAGTTTTTAGTACAGTTTGATATAATTGTGTATTCCGTAACTTGTCAATATCTCCTCAATAGCTCTCTGCGCCACATAAGATGAAATCAATATCATATCAACTTCTCCGCTCTCCACATCCGCCGGGTCAAACGGCAGTATCTTTCTGCCGTGATACTCTATACCCTGTTTTTTGATATCCGAATCGTAAAATTTTATGATATTTTTATCTTTCAGGCTTGTCATCCCAAGCAGCCTCGATGTATGGTGGCCGGTTCCCCATACCGCGAGCCTTATATCGCCGTTAATTCCGTCAATTGCCATTATAATTTTCTTATCACACTCAATTGATTTCCCTATATAGCTCATCAACAACTTTTTGGACGACAAAACCGGTTCTCTGTCTGCGGTCAGCGATCTATCCTTTTCAAAACCGGCCTTTTCCCATAATGTGGAGATTACCGGGCATCCGGCCGGAATGTCTCTGTAAAGAGAGAAATGCATATTTACATCAATAACGCCGTAGCCTGCCTTCCTCATCAGGTTTCTGAGATTATCCACTGTAAAATAATTCACATGCTCTTCGGCAAACATTCCAAAAGGTTCGTCACAAAACTTGTAATCAAAGCTGGGCACTTCTATAAACATATAACGGCTGTTTATTCCGGACAGTGCGGAAATAAAGTTATACGGATTTATAATATGCTCAAGTACATGCGAGAGGAAAATCAGTTCATACGGGCCTTTGTTGGCATCCGATTCCATATATTCACGAAAAGTTCCGTTGAACATATCAATTCCATACCTCTGTTTGCACGATATAACATTACTCTTCGACGGCTCTACGCCAAATACATCAACGCCGTCCCGCGCATAGATACTGAGATTAAAACCGGATGAGCTGCCTACTTCAAATACCGACCCGGTTCTCCCTACCGTATTCTTAATAAAATCGTACTGCCTCTCACACTGCCTCATATATGGAACATTAGCGTTAAAGACATCATTTTCATCATATTCAAATTTTGACCAGTTTTTATACCGGTTTGCCAGTGCCTCCTCTCCAAATGGATTCAAAGTGTAGATGAATCCGCAATTCGGGCAGATATTTATTTTTTGTTCATACTCCCCTCTTATCATCCCGAATATATCCATAAACTTCAGTTTATAGACGGTTTCCGTTTTGAAATTGCATATATTGCAGTTTCTTAAATCAACTTGCCCTGACAAAAACTTATTATCGTTCATTTACACCACCTCCATCCGCCGATTGGCTTTCAAGATGCGGCAGCGTGCAGTATAATAACCGGTATATTTAAATATATATAATATAACATATATATGTTTTATTATATTGTTATATGAGTATGTGTTTGTGTGTGTGTGGGGGGGG
>Ga0209755_10001063_pt1 | contig 45730 bp, 32 predicted proteins | sample TergutCo191P1_FD_187301 | JGI IMG/M metagenome (GOLD analysis project Ga0209755, IMG submission 187301) | Cornitermes sp. P1 segment gut microbial communities from Petit-Saut dam, French Guiana - Co191P1 (SPAdes) (version 2) | ecosystem: Host-associated > Arthropoda: Insects > Digestive system... | reverse complement strand
CTTTAGTAATGTGACAGGGTCTGTTGCAGGCTTCCGACCGATACGTTTGTATGCTCTCAATAATGCGCTATATTCCATCTCCTCCACTATTTCGTCTAAGAGCCGTACACTGTCATCCGCAGCTATTACTTTTTCTGCAAAAACCTCATCAATTTTTAGTTGCACATTCCGCTTTTCTGTGCCATAATCTAATTGGTATTTATTTGTTTTCATCAATTCAATTATACCAAAAAAGCAAGGTGGTTGCGATGGTTTTATCGCTTCCTTCTTGCTTTTTTAAGATTAAATCAATTGTTTGACAACCTAACATTTTTCGACGCGTGCTGCACTAAGAAAGTGGGGCGTAGCTAAACTTTCGTTTTGCTACAGCCCCTTTGCATTTTAGCCGTGAGAGTGTTTTTCGCAATCAAGAGTACAAAACCAAAACACAATAAACCAAAACACAATAAACCAACACAAAAAGCCGGAAGTTTGTCAAAAACCTACGGCTTTTTTCATGCCCAAAACCACCAAGAACAGCAAAAACAAAACCACCGCCCCACAAAACAAAAAAGTCAGCAACCAAGGTGCGAGATAAGCTCTACAGTAAAACAATAGAGTTCTTCGATGTCAGCTATATGCTTGCAAGCCAAGATGAGCAGACAGCAGTATTCGAGCGTGTGTGCGACCTGTACAACTACTTCGACCCATCAATCAAAGTACAGGAAACATTCATCAACCATATCGGCTCAAAGGAATCGTTACATTATAATAATGTCTATCGGGTTTACTTGCGTACAATATTCTCCCATTTTTCGGGAAATCCTATGTGCCGTAAATCTACCACATCATAATACTCGCCGAATATTGAAATCAATGTAGGCATAAACTCATAATTCCATTTGAACTCATTTGGGTATAATTCACGCAATGCCATGAGTGCCGCAAACAGAGTGCGTTTATTTGTTTTATCCACCCATTGAATTTGTGCCGGAGCTGCGCTAAATACACTGCAATACAATCTGCCGTAGTGTGCGCACATATTTCTAAGATTCGTGCAACAGTAAAGCCAACTCTCCACTTTTTTAACAGTGGAATCAAAAACCTTAAATGCAATATGTTTTTGGTCAACGGCTTTCATATCTGCAAAAAAGTACGAAAGCATACCGAACGTGAACAGCTCCGTAAGCGCCCACAACGGAAATTGCCCACCGTACTTATTCATGTGATGTTTTACAAAAGGAACTTTGCTATTGCTTTTAATCAGTTGTGATATACGCTTTGCAAAACCCGCATGATTATGGCGGCTATTAAAATTTGCAGAGTCCATGTAGCCATCAGAACCATATTTTTGGGTGTGGTAGTATGAAAGTTGCGCCCTGAGATAAACTTCAAGTTCCTCAATCACCGAAAAAATATGCTGCCGGAGCTTTCGGTCAAACTCATAAAGACTGTACACCTTTACAAAATCGGTACCGCTCTTATACTTCCCCGATTCTGTCTTGAACGGAATGAGATATGCTGAAAACCTATAGTAGCTGACTCTTTTCAGCACGTCCACACAAAAATCCTCATCAGAAACTTCACAGCCATGTTCTCTAAGTTTCTCTATTTGCTCATGGTATGTAGTGGATTGTTTCAGCATAGCAGATACCTCACAAGATAAAAACGTCCCCCCATGGGCCACATCACGCATCGCTGCGGAGAGGTGCGGGGGGTCCTATCAACTTCAATTATAACCATAACTCGGTAAAAGTCAAGCACTTTTCAGAATTTTACAGAAATTTAAACTACTCTGATTGTTATATAGTCCACAGAAGAAGATTTACGGATGCAAGTTAATTACAGCGATTTCTCTTTATTCCTATGTGCTTTACGCTCCGTCATGGTATCTCCCATGGCTTTTTCTGCACCTTTCCGCAAAAGTTCAACGCTTTTCACATCATCTTTGAGCTTGTAGTATTTATCGCAAAGCTCATACCGCTTAATTAAAAGTTGCTCACGCTCCGTTTTCCAAGCCGTGACAGGAATAGAAGTCCGTCCGTTCAACACGCCTGTAATATACGTATGCGCTGTATCATGTGCTTTAAGAGAAGCAGCGTTTTCAGCCTTGCTCCGATTTGCCGTAACTCATTATTGCTCACACCGATTTTACGGTTAATATTCCCCTTATCTGTCTTTATGTTCTTTTTCTCCAGCCAAGCCGATGAACCCAGATGGACTGTAGGAATCTGCTCTTTTCCCTGCCGACTGTATGAGCGGTGGTCTATCTTAGCGTTCTCTTTTTGCCTAGCAAGAGCGGCGGCATAATGGAAATTAAAGGTAGTTTTATGTTAGTGCCGAGGGAGCCAGTGAAGCCTTACAAATGCAGGGCTTTTCACTTTTGTGAGTGCGTTCGAGTTTTTGTGACTATCAGTTTGCTCATAAAATTTTGAGTTTTTAATCAAATGTGCGAGAGTATAGCAACACTTGAAAATTTTTCGATTTTGCCACAAAGCACTTTGGCAGACCCGATTTTTGCTCCGTTTTGCCCATAACTTGCCACAAAACTTTTTTTGTAGCCGCTTTATCACGCCTTTCTTGTGAGCAGATTCTGTAATTCGTTCATAAGCTCGGGATAAAACCACATTATGATAAAAACACTTGACATGGTGATTGACCATGTCCATAGTCCACTGCTCAGGAGTATTGCCTTGTTCATGTCCAAAGTGGTATAAAAATTATCAAACGAACGAATATATGCTGCTCCTCATTCTCACAAAAAAAATAGCGCATTTAGCTCATAATAACAAAGAATTTTTTGAGAAACAATATAGACTTTAATTATCTCTTGAAATGTTACTATTGTGATTGTATAATACGGTATCTCGTTTGAGATTTAAATGCTATAAAAGATGCTTGATGTGCTGGCAATATATTAAAGGAAAATCAACTCATGCAAAAACAAATTGAACACACACAAACGATTCAGGCGGTACTTAAACGGTATTTTGGACATGACTCTTTTCGCGGAGGGCAGGAAACACTGATTAGTGCCATCCTTTCAGGTGAAGATGTGGTTGGCATTATGCCGACCGGTGCAGGCAAATCTGTATGTTTTCAGGTGCCTGCACTAATCATGGATGGCGTGACACTTATTGTGTCGCCTTTGATTTCACTCATGAAAGATCAGGTAAATGCGCTGGTTCAAGCCGGAGTTGCTTCGGCGTATATTAATTCCACGCTCAGTGATGTCCAAATAGGTAAAGCATTGCAGAACGCTTGCAATAACGCCTATAAGCTGATTTATATTGCACCGGAGAGGCTACTAACAGACAGCTTCATGAACTTTGCAAAATCTGTACACATATCAATGGTGACGATTGACGAAGCACATTGCATCTCACAGTGGGGGCATGATTTTCGTCCAAGCTACACAAAGATTTATGAGTTTATAAACAATTTGCAGCAGCGCCCAATTGTTTCAGCTTTCACAGCAACAGCAACTCCAAAGGTTCGTGAAGATATTGTAAAATCACTAAAACTGAAAAGCCCGACAATACTTGCTACAGGCTTTGACAGACCGAACCTGTATTTTGAGGTGCAAAAGCCTAAAAATAAATTTCATGCGTTGCTCAAATTTTTAGAAAGTAAGCAGGAAAGCAGCGGCATCATTTACTGCTCAACTCGTGCGACCGTTGAAGAAGTGTGCAATGACCTCATACGGAGTGGCTACAGCGCTTCGCGGTATCATGCAGGGCTTAATGATGCTGAGCGGCATGCAAATCAAGACGATTTCATTTTTGACCGCATTTCAATCATGGTAGCTACAAATGCTTTTGGAATGGGTATAGATAAATCAAATGTGGAATTTGTAATCCATTACAATATGCCCAAAGACGTGGAGAGCTATTATCAGGAAGCAGGACGAGCGGGGCGTGATGGCGAAAGGGCAGAGTGCATTTTACTCTACAGTGGTCAAGACGTTCGGACTAATTTATGGCTAATTGAAAATGCACGTGAGTCAGAAGAAGTGGAAGATGATGAGCATAGGGAACACATGCTGGAACGCGAACGCGCAAAACTGCGGGAGATGACGTTTTACTGTTCGACAAATGACTGCCAACGTGGATATATATTAAAGTATTTCGGCGAAAACCCTTCTGTTTATTGTGGCAATTGCGGAAATTGCAACACAAAATTTGAAACTATAGATATAACGGTAGAAGCGCAGCAAATACTGTCTTGTGTCACACGCATGAGAGGACGATATGGACTAAATATGGTAATAGATACTCTTCGCGGCAGCAAAAATGAGAAAATTCATCGCTTAGGTCTTGATAAGCTATCTACCTACGGTATCAGCGAAAAATCCACGCATCAACTACGGGCAATAATGCAGCATCTAATCCTCAGCGGTTATCTGGTAAAAACAGATGACGAATATCCTGTTGTAAAGCTTGGCAGACGAGCAAATGAGATACTACGGGACGGTACACAAATCAGTATGAAACTCTCAAAGGATGAGGATAAGGAAAAGAAAAGACTTAAAGCGGACAAACATGCTCAAAAATCACAAGTTGATATTGCCCTATTTTCGATTCTCCGTGATGTCAGAAAGGTTATAGCAGAGGAACAAAATATGCCGGCTTTCGTGATTTTTCATGACAGCACCTTGACGGATATGTGTGAAAAACGCCCTACTACCATGCAAGAATTTTTAAATGTATCAGGTGTAGGGCAGGTGAAAGCCGAACGGTATGGCAAGCAATTTGTGGATGCAATTTTAAATTATGAAAGTTCGGACTAAGGACGCGAATAGCCTGTTGCTTTTTGGAGCGGCGTGCAGGTCGAAAAATTTTTCGAATTAACTAAGTTCATCGTTCGTTGTTGGGAATTAGCTTTCGTTTGATTCTGATAACGGTGAGATAAACGGGAACAACGACGGACAAAACGACAACGAGAATAATGCCGAGTATAATCACCAGTACCCATATCGGCGAGTTTGTCTGAGTTATGACCGAGCTGTCACTAATTAACATAGGAGATAATGTGAGAGGGGGCAGGTGTTCCAGTGTTGCAGCCCGGGTAGAAACAATGTCCGGCGTGGATTGCAGAGTGGGAGTCGCAGGTTCCCCCGTTGCAGAGCCAAAAGAAAGCTCTCTCCGTGCTCGTGCTTGCAGCATAACTTGCATTCCGGCAGGTAACGGAGTTTCTTGCGGTACAGGCGCTTGCGGTGCGGACGCATTGGCAGCGTGGAAAATATCCGGTGAGGTTCGTGTTCTGGCTGATGCAGTTTCATTTTCTGTGGAGGCTTCATTTGTGGTATCACTTGGCACATCAGTAGCTCCTGCACCGCTTGCTGCCGACACTATCGGTGATGGTTCACGGTGAGATTCTTCTCTCAATGTACGCTCAGACCCAAAATTTACAACTGCATTCATAGGAACAATGGCAACATACGTTGTGCCGCGACCGAGATTAAGCGGTGAACCGTTCCTAAGTGTATAGATAAACGGAGAATCTTCATTGGCTCTTGACCAGTTTATTTCTGCTTTACTACCGCCATTTACAAAATATCCCGTGCCATTGCCTACCGTTCTAACGTCTAGCAAAGCTCTGTCATGTGTTGAAGTCCCGACATCTGTTCTGAGTATAAGTAAATTTGTAAAGGTAGGGTATACGCCATTATTTGCATCTACAAGATAGGCGTTAAATGAATGAATAGTTTGATGCATGTAGTATGCGCTGGCGGACTCATTTAAAATGAAAGTGGATGTTTTAGTTGATGAAAAGTTGATAGTAACAGTATTTGCAGGACTTCCACCGAATGGAGTTGCATTACCTACAAAAGAGAGCCGATTGTTGAATCCCTCATAATGATTTAATCTGCTGAAAAAATCGGGCATGTGACGCATAGCCAACTCACCGGAAGTCACAGCGGTATGCTCCAAGGCGGTCAGCGTGCGACTCGGGATTCTGTTGGCATTTCTATTGAACATACGACGATGACCTGTCTGTTCGGAGTTGGACTCCAGATAATTTATGTGTGCTATGCCATAACGCTCTATTTCATCACGGGATACAAAGCACTGCCCTACACTTACGAGTATGGCATCATGGCTTCTTGAAATGCTTGCTATGTAGGGTCTTGCGCTGCGAATACTGCCTACCAGCGGCATATTTTCAATATCTTGGAATAATGCAACAAATCGAGTATAGTAAGTGTAGACAGGCACCTCATATACAATATCGGCTCTCGAAATACCATTAATAGGCAGAGCACCTGCGGTATTGCCGATTGATATTGCGAGAGGTCGTCTGCTTGACATGTTCTCAGCTATGGGAAGACCAGTAAGCGGATTGAGGCGATATTGCCGCTCGGCACCTACTTGATTCCGGTTTGCCAACGCAAAAGGAGCAGTCATGCCAAACAGTACGACCACCATAAGAGTTAAAGATACAATTTTAACTATCCTAGATTTCATGGTAGTAATAATACCAGCTTTATGTGCTAAAGTCAATCTTATCCACAACATATTGTGTGGCAAATATTTTCCTCTATCAGGTTGTTTTGTTACATATATTATGATATGCTGGTAGAAAGCTATTAAGCGTGTATTTTTGCGATAAAATAAGCGGGGTGCATAATGGAGACTGCCACAAACAGCATACTTATTGTAGATGATGAAACGATTAATATTAGAGTTCTTTTTGAGGTTTTAAACGAAGAATACAGATTGCACGTGGAGAAAAGTGGTAAAAATTCCATTAAAGCCGCAAAAGAGCTTAATCCTGATTTAATATTGCTGGATGTAATGATGCCTGAAATGGATGGATTTGAAGTAATAAATGCACTCAAAGCAGAGGAAAGTACAAAAGATATTCCGATTATTTTTGTAACCGGGCTGGTAAATCCGGATGATGAAACCAAAGGATTTTCCCTTGGGGCAGTGGACTATATTAAAAAGCCTTTCAGCGAACAGGTAATCAAAATGCGTGTGCACCATCAGATGCAAATTATCAATCAGAAGCGTAAAATACAAACGCTTATGAAAGCGGAAGAGATTGAACGGAAGAGACTAGAGCAAGAGAAGATAAATAAGCGCATCCAGCTAATTTTGGACTCTGCGCCTATTAGTGTTGAGCTTTACGATGAAGACAAGGAACTCATAGACATCAATATGGGTGCACTAAAGATGTATGGTGTGGGAGATAAGGATGAATTTCTGAAAATCTACAGCAAAAATCCCGGAGCCTTTGCTGCCGAATTTCAAGCAAACGGCACACTTTCTGAGGTATATAAAGAAGAGCTCTTTGAGAAAGCGTTCGACTGGAAGAATGTCCAATTTGACTGGATCAATCGTGCGGTTGACGGTGAAAACTTTCCAACGGAAATTACGCTTGCTTACATAGAAGCAAGTAGCGCGGCGTTTTATGTTGCATATGTGCATGATTTGCGTAAAATAAAGAAACTGGAAAACGAGCGGTTTGAAGCGTTAGAAGAAGCAGGCAGGGCAAAGAGCAGGTTTCTTGCAAGGATGAGCCACGAGGTACGTACTCCTATAACGGCGGTGCTTGGCATATCTGAAATTTTGCTGCGTGAGAAAAAAGTGCCACCGGATTTGGATGAAGCCTTTACTAAGATATATAACTCGTCAAAGACGCTGCTCGGTGTCGTCAATAACATATTGGATTTTTCAAAAATTGAATCAGGTAATATGGTGCTGCTTAGCAGGGAATACGAAGTTGCGAGTTTGTTGAGCGATATTGCAGGGCTTCACGTGCTGTTCTTGGAGCATAAAAATGTGGATTTTGAGCTGCATGTGGATGAAAAGTTGCCGACCAGGCTGCAGGGAGATGCTACGCGAGCAAAGGAAATTATTGACAATCTGCTCAGCAATGCATTTAAGTATACCAACTCAGGGTCTGTTGACATGTCACTCCGGCGCGAAGATGTTGATGATAATAATATAATTTTGGTCATAGAGATCAAAGATACGGGAATTGGGATGACTCCCGAACAGATTGAAGCAATAAAGGACGAGTATGTAAGATTCAGTGACGACGAAAGTTCATATGTAAGCGGCGCAGGTCTTGGGATTCCGATAGTTTACAGCTTGGTGCAGATGATGAATGCAACTATTGAATATAGCAGTGAGGTTGGCAAGGGAACAACCGTAACCATTAGTATTCCGCAAAAAATCTCCGGATCTGAGATACTTGGGCAAAGTTTGGCACGAAATCTTGAAAACTTTGAAGTAGGAGTTTTGTCAAGTAAAGAGGAGCTTGAATTCGTTCCGGAGCAAATGCCGTATGGCAGAGTTCTTGTTGTAGATGATGTCGGCACAAATTTGTATGTTGCAGAGGCAATGCTTAAGTCTTTTGGTTTGACTGTTGATATGTGTGAAAGTGGCTTGGATGCCATTGATAAGGTGAAAAGCGGCGAAATATATGATGTCATTTTCATGGATCAAATGATGCCTGAAATGGATGGTGTTGAGGCAACGAAAAAATTACGGGATATGGGCTATTATCACCCGATTGTCGCACTAACCGCAAATGCAGTCAAAGGTCAGTCAGACGCTTTTACAAACAGTGGGTTGTCAGGATTTATGACAAAACCTATAGACATTAATATTCTAAATTCATTTCTCGTAAAGTATGTGAAAAATAAGGATAGATAACGCTATAGTCTAAGCTATAGTGCCGCCTCCTATTACTATATTGTTGTCGTAGAGTACAACAGCTTGCCCTTTGGCGATGGCTCGTTGCGGGGTGTCAAATTCGATGTGGGCAGAGTTTTCAGAAGCCTGAGTTACTGTGGCGTAATCTTCTTTGTGGTTGTATCGGATTTTTGCTTTAACACGGATGGGCGGCTTTATGTTGTCACACGAAATCCAGTTAAAGTCCACGGCGCTGACCGATACGGAAAATAGTTCGCTGTTTTCACAGAGTTCAATAGTATTTTCAGCAGGATTTATAGATTTCACATACATAGGATTCGGGAAACTGAGTCCTAAGCCTTTGCGTTGCCCGATGGTGTAGCGGGCAATGCCGTTATGTTTGCCGAGAACCTTACCTTCTGTATCTACGAAACTACCGGGCTCAAAAGATTCTCCGGAATAATTTTCGATAAACTTCGAGTAGTCGCCATCGGGGACAAAGCAAATATCCTGACTGTCTCTTTTTTTTGCATTGAGAAATCCTTGCGACTCAGCAATTTTTCTTACTTGGGATTTTGTTAGAACGCCGAGCGGAAACAATGTGTGCGCCAGTTGTTCTTGGGTCATGGAATAGAGAACATAGCTTTGGTCCTTTGTCTCATCTACTGCTTTTTTTAAGAGATAGCGACCTGTTTTAGTGTCTTGCTCAATAACAGCATAGTGCCCTGAAACAACATAGTCTATGTCCAGAACTTTTGCTCTGAAAAAGAGTTTGTCAAACTTCATGTAGCGGTTGCAGTCAATGCAGGGATTGGGTGTTGCGCCGCTTTTATATGCACCGATAAATCGCTCTATGACTTGCTCCTTAAAATCATGTGAAAAATTAAAAACGTAAAAGGGCATACCAAGAGAGAACGCAACACTTCGTGCGTCCTCTACATCGCTGAGTGAGCAGCAGGTATTCTCACGAGCCACTGCATCGTCAAAAATATCGTCATTGTTAAAGAGCTTCATGGTAACGCCGATGCAGTCATACCCTTGCTGCCTCATCAAAAAGGCAGCTACCGAGCTGTCAACACCGCCACTCATGGCAATAAGCGCCTTACTCAAAACTAACCACCTAACTCTATCATCTTGTCGATACACCGCTTTGCTTCTGAAATCGTTACATCATCTAAAACAATCTCCTCACAGCGGATACCCTCTACACAATTTAGAACATCAACCAGTGTTGTGATTTTCATGTTCGGGCATAGAAGTTTATGCGATAATGCATAAAAACGTTTGTCCGGACACTGATATTGCAAGTGTTCGGCTATGCTCATTTCCGTGCCGATGAGAAACTCTTTGGCATCAGATTCTTTGGCATAATTCATTATGCCGGAAGTTGAGCCAACATAATCAGCGTGTTTAACAACCTCGGGTACACATTCGGGGTGAATGAGCAAAAGTGCGCCCGGATAACGCTCCTTCGCCTTTTTTACGTCCTCGGTGTCTACAACTGCGTGAATCGGACAGCCGCCTTGGAGCAACTTTACATTTTTATCAGGCACCTGTGAGGCGACATAAGCTCCGAGATTGCAGTCCGGTAAGAATAAGATGTTGTCGTTTTGGATTTTTTCGACTATCTTAACGGCGGACGAAGATGTGACGCATACATCGCAAATGGTTTTAAGTTCTGCTGTTGTGTTTACGTATGCAACAACCGTATAGTCGGGGTGTTGCTTTTTGACCGCTCCGATTAACTCTTTATCCATCTGCTCTGCCATAGGACAGCCGGCTTCAGGGTGGGAGAGAAGAACAGTCTTTTCGGGAGAGAGGATTTTGACCGTTTCAGCCATGAAGCGCACACCGCACATAAGTACGGTTTTGCTGTTTGTTTTTGTGGCTGAGACACTGAGTTGGTAGGAGTCGCCTGTATAGTCCGCAACTTCAAGTATCTCTCGTGCCTGATAGCTGTGAGCCAAAATACAAATATCTTTTTGCTTTTTCAGCTCAATGATTTTTTCTTGAACTTCCCGAATAGTCATGCCGTTATAATCCTTTCCGCCTATCGTCAGCTAATCTTTAGTGCGAGCCGCAGCCATCGCACTGCATGTCACAGCCGACGTGCGATGTTGGGTCAATACCTTGCTTTTCATAATAATTTGTAATTGCAGCTTTGATAGCTTGCTCGGCGAGCACTGAGCAGTGCATTTTTGCAGATGGTAAACCGTCCAGCGCGTCAGCAACGGCTTTGTTTGTAACGTTAAGAGCTTCGCTGATTGTTTTTCCTTTTACCATTTCGGTTGCTATGGACGATGTGGCAACAGCTGCACCGCAACCGAAAGTTTGGAAACGAACGTCCGTAATGACATCATTTTCCACTTTCAAAAAAATCTTCATAATATCGCCGCACTTGGCGTTACCAACCTCGCCGACAGCATCAGCATCAGGCATGTCCCCAACATTACGAGGATTGGTAAAATGTTCCATAACTTTTTCAGAGTACATATAAAAATCTCCTTGTATCATTTCGTGTTTGTAGACAGGGTGGGGGTGTTTAAAATTTTTTATGGCTCAGCGCCACGAGGCCTCGACGCACATCGCGGGTTAGCGATAAAGCGGTGGTACAAAGTAGGAAAGCCGACTAGCGCCTTAAAGCCATAAAAATATTTTAAATATCCCCACCCTGTCCGCGCACTATCTTATCACCCTTTCCAAAGCGGTGACATCATGCGTAGTTTCTCAACAATCCCCGGAAGTTTATCAAGCGTAAAGTCTATGTCCTCATCTGTGTTATCCACACTCAGCGATAGTCTGAGTGAACCGTGTGCCGTCTCATGCGAAAGACCGAGAGCCAGCAGAACATGTGAGGGGTCAAGCGAGTCAGAAGAACACGCAGAGCCGGAAGAAGCGCAAATCCCGTGCTGATTGAGTAAAAGGAGCAGAGATTCACCCTCAATGCCCTCAAACACAAAAGATGCGATACCGGGAAGCCTGTTTACGGGGTCGCCTGTGAGGTGTGAACCGGGGATTTCCAAAACGCCATCAATAAGCCTGTTTCTGAGGTTTTTGACTCGTGCCAGCGGCATATGACTCACAGCATCTTCGAGCGCGGCGGCAAGTGATACAATTCCGGGAATATTCTCGGTTCCGCTGCGTTTGCCGCGTTCATGCCCGCCTCCGTGAATGAGGGGTTCAAGCTGTAAACCTTTTTTCGCATACAATACGCCTACACCTTTAAGCCCACCGAGCTTATGTCCCGAAAATGAAAGCAAATCAACACTAAGTTCATTTACATCGGTGGGAATATGACCAACCGCTTGAACGGCATCGGTGTGAAACAGTACCTCGCGCTTGCGAGCGATTTTACCTATTTCGGCAATCGGCAAAATTGTGCCGACTTCATTGTTTGCTGTCATAATGGATATGAGCACCGTATCATTTCGTATTGAGCTGCTAAGCTCATCAAGAGAAATTTGTCCGTGCGTATCGCTTTCGAGATATGTTATATCATAACCGTTCCTGCCCAGGTATTCCAAGGTGTTTTTTACGGCAGGATGCTCAATCTTAGAAGAAATAATGTGTTTTCCTTTTTCTCGATTTAATTTGACAGCGGATTTTATCGCCCAGTTGATAGATTCAGTGCCACTGCCTGTGAAATACACTTCATCAGGACGTGACCCAAGAACATCGGCAACTGTTTTTCTGGAGTTTTCAAGTGCGACCTTGGATTTTTGACCGAGCGAATACAGCGAAGATGCGTTGCCGAAATCTAGGGTGAGATATGGCATCATAGCATCTATCGCCTTTTTTGAAATCCTTGTAGTCGCAGCATTATCTAAGTATACGATTTTATCCATTAGTTCTCCTGAAGAAATTGTTATTTGTAAAGCTTGAACCATAATACACTATTTTTTCTAAAAATGCTAGGCAAAAATTATGAGAATAGAGGCGGCAGATGATGTGCAGTTTGTGTAGTCTTTTTACTCACTGAAGTACGCTAATATGACTTCTACAGTTGCATCTGCCATTCTTGCTTGCTCGACAGGGTCAAGCAGCCAGACGAAATCTTCAAGATTTACAATGAAGCCTGCTTCAAAGAGGACAGACGGCACCCAAGAAGGGCGGCAGACAAAAAAGTTTGCGTGATTAATCTGGCGGTAACGATTGGTGTGCGGGGTGATGTAGTGCATGAGGTCTAAAGTCAGCTCTGCAAAAGAAACGGCGTTTGGATTGCGATACCAGACAGTGAAGCCGCGTATGTTTTCGGAATTTGTCGTTTCGGCTACACTGTTTATATGCAGTGAAATGAATAGGTCAGGGCGCAAATCACGACTCATATTAACACGGTCTTGCAGGCTGATGTCAACATCGGTTTCACGAGTCAGATAAACCGTTGCTCCGAGAGCGCGGAGACGCTCTGTAAGTAATTCGGCGTGGATGAGAACGAGGTAACTTTCAGGCATTTCGCCACCCAACGGACCGATAGCGCCGGGCTGGTCGCCGCCATGTCCGGGGTCAAGCAGAATCCTGATGCCCTCCAGCGGATTATCGCCGTCGCTGAGTGATTTTCTGTGCTTGAGATAAAGACGCAACTCTCCATCTTCAAAGCTTACAAACTGTCCCTCAAAGCGCACATCATCTCTGATGGTAAACTCAAAATACGGAACATGATTTCTGGTGCCGCTGTGAACGCGCTGAAACATAGTTTCGGATAAATCATCCGGAAGAGAGAGGGGAGGCGGCTCAGTGTGCATACCAAAACGCACGGTGAGCGTGTTTCCATCAAAGGATGGAACAATGGCAACATTAACCTCTGATTCCCAAACGATTATATCATAATCAGTGCCGGGGTGATAAACCCCACCGGTCAGCGTGTCGTTAATAAAACTGCTCTCGGTGCGAATTGAAACGGTGTTACTCCTGACCCACACACCGCTTGAAAGTCTGACAAACCCATTACTCGACTCCCCGATAACACGGTCAACCTGGTCTCGTGCAAGCATCCAGTCGCTGCCGCCGGATGTGGAGTGAGTCTGAAACACCCATGCTTCATCGCTTATAATGCGGGCATATCTGGGGGTTGTAATTTCAGTCGTGGTGACAGGTGGCGCAGGCGGGTCGTTTCTTGGAGCTGGTGGATTTCTTGTTATGGTACGCACGACATCATTTTGTCCTTCCTGACTGAAAGTAAGAACGTTTGCGCCGGTTTGAAGCGGAACATGGATAAAGAAAAATCCCTCGGAGGTGCGGTTTGTGACGAGTTGACCGTTTAGGTAAAGAGGCAGTCCCGGAATACTCGTGCCAAGAACGTTGAAGCCTGCGGCAGTCGCATCTGTACCCGTTATGGTAACGTTGCGCTCAGGTTTGCCGACAGAGAGATGCTCCAGTAAAAATAACGGCTCTCGCAGCCCTGCATCTCTCGCAGTAAAATATTCCCGCAGCATAGAACCAAATGCACCCGTCATAAAGGCATAGCGGAAAAATGCACTGCCGCCAACCACGTCAGACTGTGCCATCATGTTCAGCTGCCGTAAGATTTCGCCGTCCCAAGCAGAGCCTTGATGACCCTCTACCTCTCTCCACGCTGCAAGACCGATATAGAGGTTTACATCAGTGCCGCGGCAAAGGTCAATCCACCAGTTAAGTACAGGCTCAAAATTTGCTATCTCAAAGCCGATATACCAGTAAATCTGCGGCATGATATAGTCAACCCAGCCTTCCGTAACCCACAGGCGGGTGTCGGCATAAAGATAATAGTATGACTCCATGCCGCGTGTAGTCGGTTTACCGAGCGGGTCAGTTGTTTCGTTTTTCCAAATTGCTGTCGGCGAGATACCCCAGCGAACATTTCTGTTTTGCTGCTGATTTATCCCATGAATCAATGACTGAATATCACGAATAAGAATATTGACATTCTCGCGTCGCCAGTCTCCAAGCTCCATATCCCCGCCATAACGAGCGAAAGATTCAGCATCGTCAAAGTAAGGTCCGGGATAAAAATAATCGTCGAAGTGGATGCCGTCAATATCGTATCTTAAAACAATTTCTTCTATGCCGTCGAGTATCAATTGACGGGCTTCGGGTAAGCCGGGGTCGAGGAAAAGTCCGCGGTTCCCACCGGCTGTTGACCATGGTACAGCGAGATGAGGGTTTAACCTGACCGGATTATCCGAAGCAAGAGTGTTTGGGTCTGATGAATTGAGTGCTGTGTGTATAATGCGATAGGGGTTGAGCCATGCGTGAAGCTCAATATTTCTGGCGTGGCTTGCTTCGATAAAATACTGTAAGGGGTCAAAACCCGGTATGCCCTCACCCTGGGTACCTGTGAGCCATTGACTCCACGGGAAAATGTCAGAGGCGTAAAGTGCGTCTCCCATGGGGCGTACTTGGAAAATAATGGCATTTAGCCCCATATACGCAGTGTGCGCAACTATGGAGTCTATTTCCCGCTTCATCTCGTCTGCTGTGAGTCCTTGCCGTGAGGGGAAATCCAGATTGAATACAGATGTCACCCAAACGGCTCGAAATTCGCCATCGGTATGGTGATAATAGTCGTCATAAACATAGTCAAAATCGGGTCTGAAAGGCGAAGAGTTGTTATTATCCGAAATTTCACCGTTGTTTGTATAATCACTATCGCCATCATTGTCGGGATCAGGCAACATGAGGTCGCCTAATAGAAAAGGTGCGGGGAGCACCAAAATTATTAGGGCAAATAGGGCAAATATTATTATATTGTGTGTTTTTCTTTTCACAACGTAAAACACCTCTGGGGCATCTCTTTTAATTGCTGCTGATTGTATCATATCTGAGGCGTATTCGTCAAATTTTGGTGTTTGGGAAAATGTGAGAGCGAGGCAAGGCTTACGTTTAATTCGTCAAGTCACAATGAACCTTTTTGATTTGATAGATTGTAAGCTTTGAATCATAATACTTCCCATCTGCCGGTTTTGTCAGAACCAATTCTTTCTATTAGATTAGTTCTATCTGCGCTCCTGACAGAAATTTATGAGGAGCGTCACCGAACATTAAAAGCCCAATATTACGAATATTGATACCGACATCCGCTGGACTTGACACTTCAAGAGCTTTGGCAAGACAATTCTTCTGCATCATGTTGTATTCCACAGCTAAACATAGGGGTGTTCATTAAGTCCGTCATCGACGTTTTCGCTGCTGTAATTATCGAAGCAGTCCTCGCAATGAGGTGCAATGCTTTGTACACCATCATGAACATACATATTGTTTTAAGCATAATAAACATTCACAGCATTAACTACCGCAGAAAAATCCATATCAGCTATTTCTAAAACATCATCATTATCAAAACCAACATTCAAGACAGTCAGCAGTTTATCGAACTCATATATGTGTTCTACCGCTTCACCGGTGAGATTTTCTCGTATGCGGTCTGCTTTTGACAAAAGCAGTAACTGCTGAAACTGTTCGTCAATTTCTCGTGTTCGTCCGGCAGGGTGTGCGTAATTTAGGTGCTGTGTAGGCGTTAGTGCAATTAAGTTTTCAAGGAAATAACAAATCGCAGGATACTCAGCTTCCGGAAAAATATGGTGTATGTGCGTGGCGAGATCAAGCATTTGTCCGTCTTGTGTATGCTCTGTAATGCTTTGTCGGTGGTCATCATTGAAAACTCTTAGGAATCTTTTTGCTTTCGATGACTGGTAACTGTAGAAAATATCGTTCATCTCGACCGGGTGTGTTGCGGCATATTCTTTGCGGGTTACGCCTTTTGGTTTATCTGAAAATGCATCCCGAAAATTATTCCTATTATACATCAACATATCGTATGTTATTACATCTTTTGACATATTTCCACGTTCAGTTCCTTTTTTGCAGCGCGCATATGCAAGTGGATTTAAAACCTTGATGAAAATACGGTTGCACTCTACCTCGCCGTTAATCAACGTGTTGGTTATAATAAACTCTGCATATCCTTTTTTCATATCTCTGTATGACTTTTTCGATTGTTCTCTGAAGAAGTTGTCAAATACCCGGTAAATGCATGAATCCTCAAGCACTTTCTTTATATAATGATTTAAAAACAAAAGCGCATTTTTCTCTCGAATTGCAATATATTCAAGCATTTCAGCATTGGCAATTGAGTATAAATTGCGCTTCCCTTTTTTGATTTTATTCAGTATACCCGCATAAGACATCATTTCCATAGGTTGCTGAAAGAATTTGTCATACTCATTGCGAGCGGCTTTTTCGTCCGGCTTTGGCTTTTTGAATACTTTTTCAACAAATTCAACAGTATATTCATCACGCCAAATATCTGTAGATGAAAAGTCTCCGCCGGGATTGTGCGAATTATATTGCAATATACAATCCGCAATTACGGTCAGCACATCGGCAGCGCATTTTTGATCTATCCACCGACCATTATTTGATATTCGCAAATCATAATCTTTTTCACTCAGAAAATCTACTATATCGCACTCCTTAAGCCACTTCACTCTTAAGCCCCCAGTCTACCAAAAAAATATACTGAACTTGCATCAATGTTTAGCGATCTTGTTTGATGATTTCTTGCTGTTCTATAAAATGTCCTATATTCATCTGTTGAGTAATATTGCAGCTCCTCGTGCGAAAGAGGGGTTTGACCATCTTTAAGTGTTAGTATCGCCGCCGAACCATTGACAAGCACACCGTCAGGCTTCCTTATTACACGTGGGTAGTATGTCATGTTTGGAGTAAGATAAACATCGTTTCTATCTAAAAATTTGTAAACACTGAGTTTTTTTGCTTTTTCGCTGGATATATAGCTGTCATAACCCGGAATATCCAAAATACAAGAACCATCATTGCTGATGTTTCGCGATTTTATCACCCTTATCTCATCATCGTCATTTACGAGTGAATTTGTAATTTGTCTATCTCTAAAAACATCGAATACATCAAAATTTAGTTTTGAATACACATCGTCAAATAAATCATTTCTGTATATTACCCAATACGGTAAAGTTTTATCGCATATATACGATTGTTTTTTCTCGGTTCGCAACCTATCAGTTAAAGAGAAAATCTTCGTAGTTGATCGTGCATTTCGTGTGTCAATACAAAGAGCAATTGTTTCAACTAACACGCCCGTAAAGCCCTTTTCTCCGAAATCAAGAATCGCTGAAAGCTTATTTTTTCCAACCAATTCTCTGGTTAGTGCAAACTCTGGTGTATTTAACACAAATTTAGGCATTACGAGGGCAACAAATGTTCCGCTTTTTAATGATTTTTCTAAAAAGAACGATGCAATGTTGTTTGTTTGTTTGTTGTATACTTCCGATTTATATGTTTCCAATTGCGAATCATTCCCCGAGAGCTTTTCAAACGGAGGGTTTCCAACAATAACATCGTATTTTTTATTAATCTCAGTCGTCAAAAAATCGTCATTTATATAATTGATTTTAACATTCTGCGGAAGAGGAATATGGCATAGTAAGGAGCGTAGTACACGTAGAGAGTCATTGTCAATGTCAACCACATCAATGCGAATTTCTTTGTTGTTCTCGTACTTTCTAACAACAAGAGGAATAAAATTTCCTGCACCAACCGAAGGTTCAAGTATGTGTATTAAGTCTTGCTCTATATTGGGTAATTCGTTAATTATTTCGCTGATTAGAACCTTGTTAGTAAAATATGCAGAATTTTTTGTTCTGTTAGAATTTGCCATTTCAGCAATTTTGCTTAGACTGGAAAATCCAACATTTAAAGGATTTGTCTGAATATATCTGATAAGGTTATCTGTGATATTCAATTGATTATCAGATATTTCTTTTTTTACTTCAGAGTTGTTAAGATGCCGCTTTTCGAGAAAGAAACGTATGTGGCTTGCAATACTCCTAAGTATTTCAGTTGGAACCGCTTCACCAAGCGTTTGACGAATTTTAGTCTCTTCTTTCTTTAAAAATGCTTTTTTCTGTGAAGTCGGCAAATCGTTAAGCTCAGATATGCCTGAATCAACCCATTTAAATGTATCAGGTACGGTCATCATTTTCATTATTTCACGAATGCTGAACACTCTGTCATCTCTTGGATGAACGGTATTTTGACTTGCTAATAGGTCGTTACGAGTATGAATGCACGGTCCAACCTTATCCCAAATTTGTCTGCGATACTTATCGCCGTTTTTGTTTTTATTAAAAACTATTTCACCGTTTTCAATTTTGTGCGGTATTTTGGAAGGGTCAGTATTTTCAAATGCAGATTGCCCCTCACTAAGCTCAGCTATCCAATCACGCATATGTTCAGGGTAAGGGCGAAAAGCGTGATAAATATCATTAACATCAATTTCTGCATAAGATTTTAACGAGTTGAGGTCACCAATAACATCACGTAATGTTTTCTCTTCCGTATACGTTGGAAATAATTCAATAGGAGAAAAATAATCAGCTAAATCTTCTCTTACAGCGACAACGAGAGTTCTTGTTCTACTGGAACAAGCGCCATAGTTTTTGAAATTAATTACATTTGAGTAGATTGAGTAGTTTTTTGCCAAATTATCATTTATCATTTGCTTTATGGGTTTTTCAGTTCCATCTACATCAGTGCAAAGAGTTTTCGAAAATGCGGAAACATTTTCAAGTATGAATATTTTAGGTTTAAGATGCTGTATTATATTGACTGATTCAACAACTAAAGAGTTTCTGACAATTTCATTTGTAGTTTTTTTGTGATTTGCTACAGACATACCTTGACATGGAGGTGTGGCTATAATCACATCAATATCTCGGAGTTTTTCGTCTTTTTTCCAAAATGCAATCTCGCTATACAATCTCTGTTTCGTGTCACTTAATGAAATATCTCCTAAAATATAACCGGAATCGTACTTGCATATTTTATTGAATTTTTGAATATCAAGACGGCGAGGAATGTGTTCATTTGTTGCAATACATTCAAAACCTTCAAGGTGAAAGCCATAGCACCCAATTCCAGCACCACTGAAAAGACTTATATACGTTAATTTTTCGCTCATTAGCAAACCCTCATCACATGACTATATCTTGTGCGAATGCAAAATGGATTGTTTGTACAAACACCACATATGGTAGCATAATTTGAGCAAATCGTCAAGAAATAAACTAAAACTTTAGTAGGCACGAAAGGAAAATATCTTGACATAAGATGTGCAAATTTACGGAATGAGAGCGTTGTTTTATCTTTTTCTCACCCCGCACCATATCCGCAGATTTTCGATAATCTCATGACGAAAAAAGAAAGATTAACAACAATTTAATAATTTCTATTGCACATATCACAGTAAAATGTTATCATTATTTTCGAGATAGGCCATACGAAAGGCCGCAGCGACCGTGAGGTGTCTCACCACCATCACGGCGAATGTAGGGACAAGCTAAAGTCACACGCCTACAAACACGGATTTCTCCGCCACCACGACGTTTATCAGTATACTCATTTATCATGAGTTTTTCAAGCTGATTTTAGTTGTCGGAGCGATAATGTTCTTCGTATACAGTCGCTAAATATTAATTTTAAGCGCGTAGGCAAAGCATTTTTATGCTTAGGTAATTTTTACCCCTGCGCGTTTTTTGTATGGCCTTCCGGCATTAGCCATCGGGGGAGGGCATTGACGTGGAATTATATCCGCTCACAAAACCGCAACGGTCAATATTTGATATGCAACAATATTACGGCGGAGCAATAGCAAATATCACAGGCGCGGCTTTTTTTGACGAACCCGTGGAACGCTCTGCGCTCAGGCGAGCGTTTGGAAAAGCTTTTGAGTTGCACAACTCACTGAGAATCCGCATTAAAATAAAAGATGGCACACCCATGCAATATATCACGCCGTATAAAAACGAGGAATTTGACGAGCTTTGCTTCGATTTTGCGCATGATTTTGAAACGTGGCTGACCACGCTTGCCCGCACTCCGCTCGACATGGGCGGTGCGCTCTGCAAAATAATTCTCTTAGAAGTCGCAGGAAAAATAGGTTACGTTATCCACCTGCATCATCTCATAGCCGACGCGTGGACTTACGGCATACTCACAGACACTATCGCAAAATATCTAAAAAATGAACTACCTGAGCGGACATACTGTTACCTCGATTATATCGAAACAGAAAAAGAATATGCCAAATCTCCAAGGCGAGAAAAGGACAAGGCGTATTTCCTGTCGCGCTTTGAAAAATGTAGTGAACCGACATTTCTCAGGGAACACCCTGCAAAAAACAATGCCGCAGAGCAACTAAAGATAGCCATAGACAAAAAAACATCGGAAAAAATTATGGCATTTTGCGAAAATAACTCAATATCGCCTTACGCACTGTTTATGAACACCTTGGCTGTATATATCTACCGTATAAAAGGCGTGAGTGATATATACATAGGTACGGCTATTCTCAACCGTACAGGCAAAAAAGAAAAGTCAACAGCCGGAATGTATATAAACACCGTGCCCATGCTTATGCAAGTGAGCGACACGTTTAATATATTGGAAAATATACAAAGTAACTCCGTGAGCATTACGGGCATACTGCGCCATCAGCGTTATCAATACAATGAATTTCTGAGCGATATACGCGAGAAATATGGATTTAAAGGGCGGCTGTATGATGTGGTGCTAAGCTACCAAAACGCTGTACTGCCCGATGGTGTGACAGCCCAGTGGGTGTTTCCCGGTTGTCAGAGTGAGGCACTTAATATACACATAAATGACAGGCAGCACGAGAGTGTATATCATATAGACTATACTTATCAGACAGAGCTGTTATCGCAGCGTGATGTAGAGCGATTACACGAACATTGGGTAAATATTATTGTGGACGCAATCGAAAATCCTGCTAAAAAACCGCAGAAACTGAAAATGCTCTCAAGCGGCGAGCTTAATCAAGTAGTTTACGGATTCAATGATACGGCTATAGAATACCCGAAAGAAAGATGTGTCCATCAGCTTTTCGAGGAGCAGGTCGAAAAAACGCCTGATGAACCTGCGCTTTTAGCCTGTGATGGAACTCTGACATTTGACAAATTAAACACCACAGCAAATAAAATAGCAAATGCGCTAATAAAAAAAGGCATAAAGCAAAATGATGTAGTCGCACTCATTCTCCCACGCCAAAGCTGTTACATCTCCGCAATGCTCGGGATACTCAAAAGCGGTGGCTCTTATCTGCCGCTGGACACGGCTTACCCGAAAGAACGAATCACTTTCCTGCTTGATGACAGCAAGGCAAAATTGACTGTAACTACACCTGAATTTGCAGATAAAGTCAGCTTTAGCGGTGAGATTGTTTATATCGACAAGTTGCTTGACAGGCACGAAAATGAAAATCCAAATATCCCTATAGATCCAGACAGCCTATTTTGCGCACTGCACACCTCCGGCTCAACGGGGACACCGAAGGTTGCGGGCCTTACACATGAGAATATAAACAACTTCGTTCTTACAGCAAAACCGATGTTTGACGGTGTGGAGACATCGCTCTCAACAACGGTTACATCGTTTGATGTGTTTATGCAAGAGACACTGGTGGCACTTGCCTGTGGTATAAAGGTTGTGTTTTTCAGTGAGCAGGAACTTGGTAGCCAAAGCGAATTTGAAGCAAAAATTGAGCAATATGAAAACTGCTATCTTTTTCAAACACCCACGAGATTGGAAAGCCATATTAAAAGCAGTAAAACAAAAAAGTTTCTGCGGCACATAAGGACATTCATAGTGGGTGGAGAGGTTTTTCCTGTGGGTCTTTTTGAGTTGATTCACCGCTATAATATTAACACGTTTAACGTGTATGGACCGAGCGAGAGTACACCATATTCGTCACACGCTCAATTATCGAAGCGGAAAGTTTACAATGGTAATAATCCTGTCGAAACTGCCGTTGGGGTCAGCTTCAAATGTTTGGAATCCCCCGACATAACCATCGGAAAACCCATTGCAAACACTCAAATTTACATTCTCGACATGCACCAAAATCCGCTCCCTATCGGTGCAGTCGGGGAGCTTTGCATATCGGGTGACGGCGTTGGGCGCGGTTATTTAAATCGCCCGGAGCTGACAGCAGAAAAATTTGTACCCAATCCATTTATCGAAGGAAAGCGCATGTACAAAACGGGCGACATAGCAAAGTGGCGAGAGGACGGCAATATCGAGTATGTCGGGCGCATGGATAATCAAGTGAAAATCAGAGGGTTACGCATAGAACTCGGCGAAATCGAAGAGGCGATGCTTAAACTTGGAGAGATGAGCCAAGTCGCTGTGGTGACGAGAAGCGATGAAACAGGGAGGCAATATATCTGTGCTTTTTATAGCACCAAAGGAACCATTGATGAAACAACGCTCCGAAAAAATCTTGCCAAAACCCTGCCACAATACATGATTCCCCACTTTTTCACGAAAATGGACATATTCCCGACCACGCCGAGCGGTAAAACAGACCGCAATGCACTCCCCACACCCGATTTCTCGCAGTCGTACTCGACAGTGGAGTATATTGCGCCGACCACAAAGAAGGAAAAGGCGGTTGTGCAGATACTTCAAGCTGTACTCGGCATTTCGACCATTGGTATGGACGACAACTTTTTTGACCTCGGCGGCGACAGCCTAAAGGCGATAGAGTTTGTCGCAAATGCGCACCATGAGGGAATAAATATTGAGCTGCAAGACGTGTTCGAGCATCCAACACCCGCTATGCTCATTGAAAGCATTGGCAGAGCAAACAAAACTACGGAATATATAAAAGAAGATTTTGATGCGGTACACTGGTTACTTGAACTCGGCAAGCGTAGCACAGGCATACCACAAACAAGCAACTCCATAGGCGATGTGCTGATAACTGGTGCAACAGGCTGGCTCGGCGCACATGTTCTGGACGAATATCTATCATCAGACACAGGCACGGTATATTGCCTTGTCAGAGGCGAAGATTTAAGCGACAGCACGAAAAAACTGCACGATGTACTCAGCGATTATTTCGGCGGAAAATATAGCAGTTTAGAGCGAATTAAAGTAATTTGCGGCGATATAACAAAGCAAATAGAGTTTGACAAACCGATTGACACCATAATTCACTGCGCCGCAAACGTCAAGCACTATGGGGTATATCAGGATTTTTACGATGTTAATGTTGTCGGGATGAAAAACGTGATTGAACTTGCAAAAGAAAAAGACGCACTGCTGATTCACATATCGACAATGGCAGTCTCAGGCAACGCCTTTGACCACGACCCTGATTTCTCGATGACGGTATTTGATGAATCAAAACTGTATATCGGTCAGCCGCTCAGCAACGTATATATTCGTAGTAAGTTCGAAGCAGAGATGGCTGTGTTGAATGCTAGGTCTGATGGGCTAAACACTGTGATAATCCGTGTAGGAAACCTCTCCAATCGTCGGACTGATTTAGTTTTTCAAAAAAATTATGACGAGAACGCAACACTCACAAGGCTCAAAGCAATTGCGGATTTAGGCGTATACCCACGTAGTTTGGCATGGCTTCCGATAGAGTTCTCACCGGTAGACGATACGGCAAGGGCAGTTATCAGGATTGCAGGTCATTACGACAGAGTTCAGCTCGTATATCACGCTTACCACGACAAGCCCATACTGTTTGGAGCGTTCATAAAGGCACTAAAATCAGCAGGCATAAAAATGAAGCCCGTCTCAATGAAGCGTTTCCGAGAAGAGCTTGACAAAACAGCAAACGACCCGAAAACAGCGCATATTTTTGAGGCGTTTGTAAGCGACATCGGCACAGACGGCGAGCTTAGCTTACAGAGTAATATCGAACTAAGCAATAGCCATACAACGCAGTATTTAAAGCAGACGGGTTTTAGCTGGCAAGAAGTTGGCATGGACTATTTGCGGAAGTATGTTGAGTATTTTCGTGGGATTGGGTATTTTGGGGTGTAGTCTGGAGAGATTGGGTGGCTCAATAGATAAGAAGAGTTATGAAATGGAGGTTGTTTTTTTATGAATTTTTGGGTGATAGTTGTAGCGATTATAGTAATCATTATTTTTGTTACAGTCGGAGTAGCGGTATGGGCTGCTAAGAACGAGAAGAAGAAAATTGCAATTGTTTTGTTTGTAACAAGTGCCTTTTTTACTGTTTCGAGTATTGCAATAAGCATCATATTAAATTTGAATGCAACGCATTCTAATCCACTGCCGCCAGAACGACAAGAAACAGAACCATCTACGGCAGAGATGGCGATAGCTGAACAACTCGCGCCCGAGTACGAAGCGGGAAATGAAGATATTTTGATAGATGAAGACATAAGCACTTATCGCTTTAACTTACACGATGGTGCAGCGGTTATGGAAAGAATAGATGCTATAAATGCAGAATTATCGCAGCACGATGGGTTGATAATTAATCCTACCAATCTGAAAAACTTTATTTATCTTATGAACGGTGATTACTCAAGAGTAAGTGATTTGGATAGAGATTTTTATTCAATAACAGATGTTTTTGCCAACATAAACAATTCCGTACCCGGCAACTTACCATCATTTGAATCCCCTTATAACGGCTCAGGGCTATTAATGGACGACCGAAATCCATTAACAACAACCCCTGATATTTTTCGATGGCAACCCGATTATGATTTTGTGAGGATTTTCACAGAAGCACAAAACATCGCAATTGATGTAGCATACGAAACATTGAGCCTTTCGGATACTCGACCGTACGTTGATGAAGTATTTCGCTTATTTGTCGAAGCGTTTCTGTTCAGAAATGCGATACAGTCACATGATGGAGAAACTATAAATCCAAATAGCGTCACAGCAGAGGCAAAAAGCTTCGTGCTTCAAGTAATCATGCCGCTAAATATGCAGATGGCAATTAATTTCGGTGATGAATATGGAGTAACTATTGGTGGCGTGTTTTATCCATTTCAGTCAGTTTTTGAATTCTTAAAAGAACAGACCAGCCATTATGCAATGATTGTAATATCAAAATTCCAATAGCGAAATGGAAGTCGAAGTATATCGAAAAACTACTATGGTGCAATCAGAAAGGGGTCATTGGGATGCTGAATTAGAAAATGCAACAATCCTCAAATTGCATACGACGACCGAAGAAGTCTTTATAGGAGTTTTTTATGAATGCAAACTTTAATTCATCAAACATTTCCCGATACAGCATATGGTGGCGGCGGATTATACATAGACCGCTTGTGGCGATTTTCAGACTGTCGTTGGGGCGCAAGGTCAGGCTCTTTCGTAATGATTTTGTTTCAAATGGCAAGCCGACTATTTTTGTGGCAACTCATGTGTTCTATGATGATGCAGCTGTCGCTCTTTGTTGCTTGAAAAGTGCCGCATATTTGCTGTTTGGTGTTGAAAGCGACGATAACTTGCCGTCATTCAAAGAACGTTTTGTGGCTAGATTGAATGGCGTAATTGGAGTGGAGCGAAACAATAAGCAAAGTCGAATTGAAGCGTTTTATGAAATGGTTGAGGTTTTGAATCGGCGTGGAGATATTCTGGTATTTCCGGAAGCCGCATGGAATTTCTTACCTAATACAGTTGTCGCAAAAATAAATTGGGGTGCAATTAGAGTTGCGCAACATACCGGAGCGAATATCGTCCCGATTGCTGTGAATATTGTTGGAAATGATTATGGCGTTATTATCGGCAATCACTTTGAATACAGCAACTACACCAACTCCCAAGAAGCGGTTGACTCTCTCCGTGATAAAATGGCAACTTTGGCGTGGGAGTTGATTAGCTTAAGCCCGTTGGCACATAGAGAGAATTTGACTTATGAGTATTGGCTAAGTCATATTCGTGAGCAGTTTGCGAATATGCCACGGAAAGACCAATCTAAAGAAGAAAGCTTTATGTACCGCCCAAAAGACGAAGTCAGCTTGGGCGAAGTGCTTGCTGATTTGCATGGTATTGAGTACAAAAGCATGGCGGCTGATTATGAGCAACACAAGCGCATTGAGCGGTTGATAGACGGGTGGACGAAGCCTGTGCGGTTTTGAGCGTTATGTTGATACTTGATTCGGAACAAATTCAATCTTTACATTCATATCCATACCTGTTGCAAGGCGTTGAAGTGTTCTCAGTGAAGGATTTGCAGTACCTCTTTCAATTTTGCTTATGTCAGCTTGATTAATCCCTGTCAGTTCAGATAATTGCTTTTGAGTAAGATTCTTTTCTTTTCTCACGTTTAACAATGCTCTGATTACCTGAAATTCAGGCTCCAATGCATCGTATTCCGCTTTAAAAACAGGGTCTTTCAATTGTTCGTTTAATGTTGCTCTGAAATTCTTAGCCATTCTTATTCGCATTCCTCTCCTGATATGCGTTTTTGTATCTTTTCGCTCTGTTAATCTCTGCTTCCGGGGTTGCTTGAGTTTTCTTGGTGAAGCCGTGCGTTAGGATAACATTTCGCCCGTCAACAAAAAAGTACAATACCCTTGCGATGTCATTTTACGTGGAACAGAAGTTGAAGTCAATGCTACTTCAGGCGTTTCCCAGATTATTTGCATTTCGTAATGTAAATAATGCACATATGTGTTAAAATGATGCGATGTATCTACGGAATCTCTGACTCAAAATAAATCTTAGGAATAGAGAAATCAAAGGATGAAGTCGCCATGCGAAGCAAGAAAAGAGGCAGCCATGAATCTGGAAGTATATAATACTGATAATCTAAGGGAATTATTCCGTAAGCTCAGAAAAGAAAACCAATATTTAAAGACATTACTGGATAAAGCTGATATTCCATATGCGCACAGTGAGTATTTCGATTATGATCCTACAGAATCTGTAGAATATGATGCCGACCAGAGCAGCCGGATAAACGCATATGAGCTAAACCACGAAATAGCCAATAGGTTTTTTTCTATGTTCTGGGGGCGGCAGGACGTGTATGCAAAGAGATCTAAGAAAGGTGCATATTTCCCTCAATGCAAAAATCGGTGGAACCATATATGCCCAAAACAACAAGGACAAAAGCAGTATTGCGAAGATTGTGAGCATAAAGCATGGGCTAATCTCACACCTGATATTATTTTGTCTCATTTAAGAGGTTATAGAGATGATGGAACTGACGTTATTGGCGTGTACCCACTACTTCCTGATGGCACATGCCGGTTCATTGTGTTTGACTTTGACAATCATGAAAAAGGCAGTGAAGAAAATGATTTTGCAAACACCGATAATGAATGGCATGGTGAAGTTGAAGCGTTGCGTTTAATCTGCAAAGAAAACAAGATTGACGCGCTTGTTGAGAGATCACGTTCTGGGCGTGGGGCTCATCTGTGGATTTTGTTTAGCAAGCCTATTGACGCTACGGTTGCAAGGAACTTTGGCTTCCTATTGCTCGACAAGTCAAATCTTGCATCCACAATGTTGCCCGCTTGCCGAGTTGCAAGGAACTTTGGCTTCCTATTGCTCGACAAGGGTGCTTCTTCTGTAAATCTTAAGTCTTTTAAGTATTACGACAGGCTGTATCCTTCTCAAGATGTAACAAACTCTATAGGAAACCTCATCGCACTACCGCTCCAAGGACAAGCTGTTAGCGGTGGAAATAGCGTTTTTGTTGATGAAAACTGGAATGCACATCCGAACCAATTGAGCCGTCTATTCCGAGTCCATAAATTAACGCCTGAAGAAATCGAGAGTAGAATTAACTCGTGGCAGCTTGAATTAGCTATTGGCGGAACATCATCTTATTATTCAAAACAAAAATACAGGCCAAAACCGTGGAAGCGTGAGCAGAATCTTATTTCAGGTGATGTAACAGGTTCGCTTTCAATAACCTTAGCTGATGGCGTTTACATTGATACTCTCAACATCAATCCTCGTTTGCAAAATCAAATAAGATGTATGGCGACAATAGATAACCCTATATTCTTTAAAAACAAGAGACTTGGCTACTTTAACTACTATAACTTTAGTTCAATATACTTGGGCATGGATGAAAACGGCTATATTAAAATCCCAAGAGGTCTATTGGAAGACTTAACAGAGGCATGTGATAAAGCCGGGATTGAGTATAGCATCGACGATCAAAGGATGCGTGGTCAGCCAATTAGATGTTCATTCAACGGCTCCCTAAAAGACGAACAAGATATAGCAGCTGAGGTTATGCTTAGCCATGATAACGGAATACTGAGCGCAGCAACTGCATTTGGCAAAACCGTAGTGAGCAGTTATTTAATTTCCAAGAGAAAAGTAAACACATTGATTTTGGTTGATAAGGTTAATTTATTAACGCAGTGGACCAAAGAGCTTGAAAACTTTGTCTTATGCGACGAGAACTTGCCGGAGTACAAAACAAAAACAGGCAGAATCAAAAAGCGTTCAAGTGTCTTAGGTGTCTTGAGCGGTGCAAAAGACACTTTGACCGGAATTATTGATGTCGTAATGGTTGGCTCTCTGTTTCGCAAGGGTGAATTCCACGAAAAAATCAACACATATGGCATGGTAATAATGGATGAATGCCACCACGCAGCGTCTGCTACATGCCAGGCAATCCTACGAAAGTTTAACGCCAAGTATGTCTACGGTGTTTCAGCCACACCTATCAGAAGCGACAATCTCGATAAAATAAATTTCATGCATCTAGGTCCGATAAGACATAAATACACTGCACTGGAAAGGGCGGCAAACCAAGGGATTGACCATTTTGTCATCCCCAGATTCACAAGAGTGATTTCCGCAACTGCTACTCAAGAGGATATTAATTCATTATATAAATTAATCGCTGAGAGTGAGGTGAGAAATCAGCAGATTATTGAGGATGTCCGTAAATGCATGAGTGGGCATAGGACTCCAGTTATATTGACGAAATATAAAGAACATGCGAAATTACTATATGATAGTTTAGTTAATGACGGTGAAAATGTTTTCATCATGTACGGAGATAATACGCCAAAAGAAAATGACATTATCAAAGAAAAACTGTTAAATATTCCATCGTCTGAGTCCCTAATTCTAGTCGCTACAGGGCAGATTATTGGTGAAGGGTTTAACCTACCAAGGCTTGATACATTAATGTTAGCTTCTCCGGTTTCTTTCGCCGGACGGCTGGAGCAATATGTTGGTAGGTTGAACCGTGACTTTGAAGGTAAAACTGATGTAATGGTTTATGATTATGTTGATTCACATTTACGTGTGTTAAATAATATGTTTTTAAAGAGGCTGAAGACGTATAGAAAAATCGGCTTTGAGGTGAAGGCAGATTCAATGGCTGAAAAACAAGCAACCAATGCCATCTTTACGTCAAAAGATTATTATGAAATGTTCGAGCGGGATCTTATTGAAGCCGAGACTGAGATAGTAATTTCTTCACCTGATTTATCACATAGTAAAGTTGAGCGTTTTATCAGCATAATGAAGCCAAGGCAGGAAAGTGGGGTCAATGTAACAATAATAACTGAAAACCCCGATAATAGGCTAGTTGGAAATCCCGTGTACCTAATGGATTTGATTCGGCAGCTGCGGGGAGCAGGCATAAATGTCGGCATTGTAGATAACATAAACGAACATTATGCCGTTATCGACAAATCTCTCGTGTGGCATGGTGGAATGAATCTTCTAGGCAAGGCAGACGTTTGGGATAATTTAATCCGAGTAAGGGATGCAGGAGCCGTTGCTGAGTTGTTGGAGATATCGTTTTCAGGCGTAAAAATGGAATTTATAGAATTTGAGAAAAACTATACCTAATAAAATCTCTCTTGACTTTCGTTATAAATATTGTATACTATTTATAACGAAAATGAGGTGGAAGTATTGAATCGCCCAAATTACCTTAAACAAATCAATGAGCGAGTTGATGATGCTGAGCCGGGTGCAGTATTTGTGCCGTCGGACTTTTTTGATATAGCGGAGGCGGTGAAGGTTAATATGTGCCTTAACCGCCTATCGAAAAACGGCGTACTAAATACAGTGATGCGTGGGGTTTACGCAAAACCTCGCTACAGTGATATGCTTAAAACGAATGTCCCGCCACATTCCGACAATATTGCACAAGCTATTGCACGAAAGCATGGGTGGGCAATTGTTCCGTGCGGTGACACGGCTTTGAATATGCTTGGCCTGTCTACACAAGTCCCTTCGGTATGGTTGTATGTCAGTGACGGCCCATACAAAACATATGAAGCCGACGGTGTTAAACTAAGGTTTAAGCGGACAAACAATAAAAATGAGATTGTCGGTGTGCCTTATAAAACTGCACTGGTAATTCAGGCTTTAAAAGCCATTGGTAAAGATAATATTACTGATGAGATTATACACAGATTGTCAAAAGCATTAAACAACAACGAGAAGAGTGAAATGCTTGAAGAGCGTCAGAGAATCACTGCATGGGTGTATGAAATTATGAGAAAAATCTGTATGGAGGCTGTATGAATAGGATAGCAAAAGCAAGCAGAAGAGAACGTGAAGACATTTTTATAGCCACTTCGAGAGAAATTGGCTTACCGGAAGCAATGGTGGAAAAGGATTTTTGGGTATGTTGGTGCTTAAACTATCTTTTCCATGATAGCCCATGGGCAGATAGGCTTGCTTTTAAAGGTGGCACAAGCTTGTCTAAGTGCTTCGGTCTTATCGATAGGTTTTCTGAGGATATTGATGTGGTGCTTGATTGGCGCTTATTAGGTTATGAGACAAGCCATCTGTGGGAAGAACGAAGCCGAACTCAGCAGGATAAGATGAATAAGGAAACAGTTATAAAAACAAATGAGTTCTTAAATGAAATATTTGTGCCAAAGTTACAGAGTGATTTTTCAGACATATTGTCGGATGCGTTTTCACTCCACATAGATGACGATGACCCGCAGACAGTATGTTTTACCTATCCGCGTATTTACAGTGATAATGCTATAATCAGTGTCGTGCGCATGGAAATGGGTGTGTTGGCTGCATGGACACCTGTACAAAATGAAAGAATAACATCTTACGCAGCCGAGGTTCATCCGCAAATTTTTGAGACACCTTCAACTCAAGTGTTGACAGTCTCACCGAAACGTACTTTTTGGGAAAAAATAACAATTCTTCACAAAGAGGCATTTCGGGCTGATAATAAATTTCCGTCCAGATATTCAAGGCATTATTATGATCTGTATTGCATGGATAAATCAGTAGTTAAAGAACAAGCCTATGCTGACTTGGAATTACTAGATCATGTTGTTAAGTTCAAAGCAAAATTCTATCCGGCAAGTTCGGCACATTATGAACTGGCAACACCGGGCAGTATGCGACTGATGCCACCGGATAGTTGTATAGATTCAATAAGAAATGATTACACCCATATGAGAAACATGATTTTTGGCGAGCAGCCGATGTTCGATGATGTAATACGCTGCATTCAGAAAATGGAGCATGAGATAAAGGGACTGCCGGTTGTCATTAGTTAGTCGTAAGAAAATAGTATTTGAAATTACTCTTGACACTATCCATATGACAAATACTGAGATATTGCAATGTATTTTGATGTGAACACCTCCACTTCTGTATGCAAAATATCCTATACTCATTCATCAGTAATGTCGAGGAAACTGTTATTATCTTCAATCAAATACTTCTTCAATCGGGCATTTAACATTCTCCCAATCAAGTGGTTACGATACAGCCGTTGTCTTAGATTTTTTGAGCGTCCAACATAAAGGGTCTCTGATGCACTTGTGACAAAGATTACTAAGTTTTCTTAAACGCCTTAAAATCATTCAATTTTTATTCGAGGGTCATTTAAGATGGCAAAAATGTAAGATGGAGCACGGAATTTTTGATTTATCTGAGAAACAGTCCTAAGAGGTGAGTAATCTTTTAATACAATAGATATTGTTTCTTTTGAAATAGAGTCAATTTTAGACCCATTGATAGGTGTTGGTTGTATCTTATCGCAATGAATAGTGTATACAAATTCAATATTTCGTTGCGTATAAAATTTTTCTCCTGCGGTGCTTACAATGTTGCTCCAGACAGTATTTACATCCATTTTGTTTTATCCTTATATCTCAAACTCATTGGTAACTGTGTGTTTTTTCCTACACACCAAATCTGTTGTGACTGCTCGGTATAGAAAGAGTTTATATGAAATTACCAGAAAATATGTCGAAATCCCTTGACAACACAGCACTCAGCGACCGTGAGGTGTCTCACCACCATCACGGCGAATGTAGGGATTCCTTAACGAGACACGCCTACAAACACGGATTTCTCCGTCACCACAACGTTTATCAGTATACTCATTTATCATGAGTTTTTCAAGCTGATTTTAGTTGTCGGAGCGATAATGTTTTTCGTGTACAGTCGCTAAATATTAATTTTAAGCGCGTAGGCAAAGCATTTTTATGCTTAGGTAATTTTTACCCCTGCGCGTTTTTTGTATGGCTTTCCGCTATAATGAGGGGGACATAAAAAATGAAAATCAAAGCATGTGCAACAGGAATAGTATATAAAATAATTAGACCATTTATGGTATCAAAACTTATGAAAAAATACCGTCCCACAATGCTGAATTCGGAGGTCATCCGAAAGGGTCCCGTAATTTTTATAGGCAATCATAGGCATAAATTGGATCAATATTTTATAGTTGCAGCCACTCAAAGGGTAATTCATTGGGGCGCGAAAGAAGAGTATTTTAATGGAACAGATTCTCTGTTCGGCAAGCGTATGAGCTGTGCATATGCTTTTTGGAGCGATGATAAGGATGCTTCATCAGTAAGCATCAACGGCATTTACGACGAGGAATTTCACACTGAGAAGAATTACTACCACGCGCTCAAGGTGATATTTAAGTTTCTCAAATGTTGAAAGGGAAATTGTTGGCTGTGACAATCAGCTGTTTCAGAAAAGGTGTACGGGGTACTTTTAGTCGACTCAAAAAATATGGAAGATATAAAACAAAAGTGTTCTGAATTGGCACAGGCAACGACACAAAACTGAGATAAGCCAATAGTCAAATTTATGATATTGAGGATATTTATTGTTGATAAACAATCTGAGTATATGGCGTTGAGAAGTGAACTTGAAGCATCAATTAACAACCAAATAACCCTGCTTACCGTGATGTATACCACCACAATAGCGGTGTTGGGATTTGCTATCCAAAAAAAGATTACAAACTTCCTTAACAAAACAAGTGCATCTCAATTAGGTGTTGTTACATCAGCATTGTCGATATATCTGCATTTTTCAAATTATACATCTCACAATTTGGTGTTCAGCATTTTGTATGTATGCGCTAAAATAGCACTGCAATTGCAAGATACGAAAGCATAATGTGTGAAGTTAAGCGTGAGCAGATGGGTGAAAAGGGGCATGGCAGCACAGGAGAATAATTCGTACTTATGGCATTGAGTACAAAAAGCATGGCTGCGGATTATGAGCAGTATATGCGGATTGAGCGGTTGATAGACAGGTGGACTAAGCCTGTGCGGTTTTGAGCGTTATGTTGATACTTGATTCGGAACAAATTCAATCTTTACATTCATATTCATACCTGTTGCAAGGCGTTGAAGTGTTCTCAGTGAAGGATTTGCAGTACCTCTTTCAATTTTGCTTATGTCAGCTTGGTTTATTCCTGTCAGTTCAGATAACTGCTTTTGAGTAAGATTCTTTTCTTTTCTCACGTTTAACAATGCTCTGATTACCTGAAATTCAGGCTCCAATGCATCGTATTCCGCTTTAAAAACAGGGTCTTTCAATTGTTCGTTTAATGTTGTTCTGAAATTCTTAGCCATTCTTCTTCGCCTTCCTCTCCTGATATGCATTTTTGTATTTTTTCGCTCTGTTAATCTCCGCTTCCGGGGTTGTTTGAGTTTTCTTGGTGAAGCCGTGCGTTAGGATAACATTTCGCCCGTCAACAAAAAAGTACAATATCCTTGCGATGTTATTGCCCTGTATTGCTCGAATTTCCAAAAGACCATCTCGCAAATGCTTTGAAAACGGTTCTCTTAACTCGTTACCAAATAATTCCAATAGTTCAAGCATTTTGAATAACTTTGCTTTCATTTTTACATCTTGCGAAAGAATAAATTCTTCGGCAGGAAATGTGCCATCAGGCATTTCATAATAATTTACAGTAAACAGTTTATCGCGACGTTGCAATTTGCCACCACCTCATTTGTTTTATCCCATAACCATTATATTGGATATATGCCATATTGTCAATACGCAGCTTTAGTAGCCACGAAAAGATTTTTTCAAGCAAAAAATTCACTTAAACAACCTCTCCACGTTGAAAAAATTCATAAATCCTGATATACTGGCTCGGAGCGACAGGGAAAAGAGGAAGATTTATGCAACTGAAAAAGTCATCATATATAGTCAATATCATTGAAAATACGTTAAATCATATGGATGGACGTCTGGTTGGACATGGCAAGAGGGTTTCATACTATGTTTACAAAGTCTTGAAAAAACAGAACATTTATACGGAAAAGCAGATACGAGATATTTGCGTTATGGCATTTATTCATGATATTGGTGCGTACAAAACCGAAGAAATACATAATCTTGTCGCTTTTGAAACAGGTGAGGTGTGGGAACACTCGATTTATGGCTATTTATTTGCTAAGCATTTTTCGCCGCTGAAGCATCTGGCTCCGGTCTTGCTGTTTCATCATGCAAAATTAAAAGAGCTGGAATATCTTCATCCCAGCTACCGTGATATTGCGCAGATAATTTTCATTGCAGATAGGATAGATGTGTTGTCGCTTTACGAAATAGAAAGTTGGGATTCTTTTGTAAACAGCTTTTACGAGCAGAGCGGAACCACATTTGACGTCAATATAATAGACCTGTTTTTTCGTGGCGAGGGTGCGATTGTGCAAGAGGACTTAAAGCTGAATTATCCCGAAGAGTTTATACAAATCCTCTATAATAGCGAATTTACGCCGGAAGAAGTGGCTGCTTATATAAATATGGTGGTGTTGTCTATTGAGTTTAGAAGTCCGCAGACTATGAATCACACCTTTGCCTTAATAAAAGTATGTGAAATAATTGCAGATAGAGTGGGGTTGACAGGCTTTGAACTTGAAGAGCTGAGGACGGGAGCACTTTTTCACGATGTCGGTAAGGTGGGTATACCTCTAAAAATCTTGGAAAGCACAGGCAGGCTGTCCGAAGAGGATTTTGAAATTATGAAATCTCATATAACAATAACGAAAGAGATTCTCGAAAGTTATGTACGCGATGAAGTTTTGAGTATTGCGACAAATCATCATGAAAAACTTGACGGAAGCGGATATGATTCGGGACTTCAAGGAGATGAAATACCGTTTCGTGAGCGCATTGTGGCTGTTGCGGACATATTTTGTGCGCTGTGCTCAAAAAGGTCATACAAAGAGCCGCTTCCTAAAGAAAAGGTTTTATCCATAATGTTTGAAATGAAAGAAAAGGGAGCGATAGATTCGAGACTCACCGATTTGGTGGCAGAGTGTTATGGTGAGCTGGAGGCAGGTGTCGATGAGGTGACAAATATGCTTGCCGATGTGTATGCGATATTATGGGAAGAATATGACTTGCTTTATTCAATGGTGAACGTTTTTAAAAAAGGACTGGGCGACAACGAGTTATATACAAAAGAGCCGCTTGCGTTTTAAAACTGAGCCGGCAATGTGTTGAAAAATTCAACCCATCCTGATATACTGGATGGACAAAAAAGGAAGAACAATCTATCCCATAAGTATGAGAGGAGACATATCCATCATGGCAACTAAAAAAATCATAATAATCGGAGCTGCAGGGCGTGACTTCCACAACTTCAATGTATATTATCGCGACAACCCCGATTACAATGTTGTGGCATTTACTGCGGCGCAAATCCCTGACATAGCCGGAAGAAAATACCCTGCGTCACTCGCAGGTAAGCTTTATCCGGAAGGGATACCTATTCATGAAGAACGCGAACTGGAAGACCTTATTAAAAAGACAGATGCGGACGCATGTGTGTTTTCTTACAGCGACGTGCCTTACTCCTATGTGATGAGTCTTGGAGCAAGAGTAAACACAGCAGGCGCAGCTTTTACAATGCTTGGACACAAAAACACGACAATTAAAAGCACAAAGCCAGTCATAGCAGTCGGTGCAGTGCGTACAGGTTGCGGAAAAAGCCAGACTTCACGCAAAATCGCAGAAATTCTTATGGCACACGGTAAAAAAGTAATAGCCATACGTCATCCTATGCCTTATGGAGACCTAGAAGCGCAAAAGGTACAACGCTTTGCTACTATCGAAGACCTTAAGAAGCATAACTGCACAATCGAAGAAATGGAAGAATACGAGCCGCACATTGAGCGCGGCAATGTAATATACGCCGGCGTTGACTACGAAGCGATACTGCGAGCAGCGGAAAATGACCCGGACGGATGTGACATAATTCTCTGGGATGGCGGGAATAATGACTTCCCGTTTTATGAAACAGATTTGATGGTGTCAGTGACAGATCCGCACAGACCGGGGCATGAGCTGGGCTACTATCCGGGCGAGGTTACACTTCGTCTTGCCGATGTAGTAGTAATTAACAAGATAGACAGTGCAGACTATGAAAACATCCTTAAAGTCAGAGAGAGCATAGAAAAGGTAAATCCGACAGCCGTAGTTGTGGATGCTGCGTCCACTATCAGCGTAGAAAAGCCTGAAGTCATTAAGGGCAAGCGTGTTCTTGTTGTCGAGGATGGTCCGACACTCACTCACGGAGAGATGAAAATAGGTGCAGGCATTGTTGCTGCAAAGCGTTTTGGTGCAGCGGAAATCATCGACCCGAGAGAACATGCGGTAGGAAAACTGGCAGACACATACAAAACCTATCCGCACATCGGCAATTTGTTGCCCGCAATGGGTTACGGCGAGGAACAAATGCGTGATTTGGCGGCAACTATAGATAAGGTCGATTGCGATTCTGTTATAATAGCTACGCCGATAGATTTAGAGCGTGTTATAAAAATAAACAAACCAACAACCAGAGTAGAGTATGAACTTCAAGAAATCGGTCATCCCGACATGGAAGATGTACTGAAAGACTTTATCAAATAAGGACGATGTTCTGATTTCACAGATAATGGGCTGTTTACGTAGTCTTTTTGTGCGAACGTGGCAACAATGCTGCTTTCTCGCAAAAAAGCGAAGTAAATTGCTCATTATCTGATAAAACTTGATGAAAGGCACAAAGAATGTCAGATATGAAGATTTCACTGCCCGATACGGCAACAATAACAATCACCGGGCAGACAATAGATAAACTTATACGCGCAGGAGACGGCGATGCGGCACTTTTATACCTATATATCCTTAAAATGAACGGGCAGCTTACGGCATCGCAAGCCGCTATAGAATTAAACAAAGGCAAGGGTTGGATTGCTTCGGCACTTGCTGTATTATCCAGACTTGGTCTTGCGAATGTTGATAACACAGCAAACATCAGTACAGATGAACAGAGACCACCGCTTGAAGAGCCACGCAACTACAGCATTGCCGAGATAAAAAGCGAACTGGCTGCGGGCTCGGATTTTTCACATGTAGTAAATGAGACACAGCGAGTTATGGCAAGAATCCTCTCGCCGGATGAACTTCTGAGACTTTTTAGTATTTATGATTATTTGCGCTTGCCTGTGGATGTGATTTTGCTGCTTATAACACACTGCATAAGCGAGAGTCGCAAATCAAGCGGAGGGCGTATGCCGTCGGTGCGGTATATAGAAAAGGCTGCATTTACCTGGGAGAGAGAGGGTTTATTTACAGCAGAAAAAGCAGAAGAATATCTGAAAAAACTCGATGACATAAGAGATGTGCGCGGCATGATAAAAGAGAAACTGCAAATAAGGGGCAGGGAATTTTCAAAAACCGAGGCTCACTATGTTGAGGGCTGGATTAATATGGGCTTTGAAGCGGAAGCGGTTGCTATAGCTTATGACAAAACGGTAGTCAAAACAGGAAATCTGGCATGGCCTTATATGGATTCGATACTGAAAAATTGGCACAAGAAAGACATACATACAGAAGCCGAAATCATGGCGGCAGAGGGTAAGCGTCCTCCGCTCGACTTAAAAACGGGCTCGACTGAAAAACACGGCAAGCCAAATCAAAGTGAAATGGACCGCATGACCAGAATTTTGAATAAAATCAAAGATACCTAGATTTGAAATGTGTTTTATCAGAACACATGGAAGGGAAAGTACATGGCACTCGACGGAAAAATTTTGGCTCGCGCCAGAAATGCTTTGCAGGCAAAGCGCAGAAAAAAAGAAGAGGGGCTGGAAAAACGTCTCAGGGAGGTCTATGCAAGGTCACAGACAGTGGTTGAGATAGATGTAAAACTGAGGGAGTCAATGACGCAGCTTCTGGGCGTAGCTTTGGGAGAAAATAGCGGTACAAAGATAGATGATATTCGCCACAAAAATATTATTTTGCAAGATGAGCGTAAGTCTGAAGTTGAAAAGGCGGGATTTCCCAAAAACTATCTGGACGATAATTACATGTGCGAGAGGTGCAAAGACACGGGTTTTTGCGATGATAAGATGTGCGGTTGTCTGGAAGAAATATACAGGCAAGAACAGAGTTCTTCACTCAGTAACCTGTTTAAACTTGGTAGCGAGAAATTTGAGAACTTTAACCTGCAATACTACGACGACAGACCTTCTCCCGAAACGGGAATATCCCCACGCAAGAGTATGGAAATAGTCTACGAAACATGCTTTCAGTATGCTCAAAAATTCGGAAAAAATTCCATGAATCTTTTTTTCAATGGAGCACCAGGTCTTGGAAAAACGTATCTTTCGGCTTGCATAGCGAGAGTTGTTGCTGAAAATGGGTATTCCGTAGTGTATGATATGGCGACGGTGATATTTACCAGATTTGAAGATGCAAAGTTTTCGCGTGCAGATAATCTCGAAGATATAAGGGACGAGATAAAGCGTTACATGGAATGTGACCTGCTGATAATGGATGATTTGGGAACTGAAATGACTACTGTTTTCACAATCTCTGTCCTTTACGAAATAATAAATACCCGCCTTGTAACGGGCAAAAAAACTATTGTGAATTCAAATCTGACGATAGCTGAGCTCCAAAAAAGGTATTCCGAACAAATAACTTCCCGACTTGAAGGGGAGTATCAGGTTTTGACTTTTTATGGTGAGGATATTCGGAAAAAACGCAATGTTTTGTAAGGAGGACTACAAAATGCTTATAAAAACACTTCCCGTAGGTATGTTAGAAACCAATTGCTATGTTTTGACCGATGAGGTCACTAATGAGTGTGCGATAATAGACCCCGGAGCGGAGTCAAACACAATACTGGACTATATAGAGTCAAACAAGCTGACTCCCGTTGCCATCTTCATAACCCATGGTCATTTTGATCACTTTATGGCACTGGAAGAACTGGTGGGGGAGATAGATGCTCCTGTGTATATCCACGAAAACGATTTTGACCGAAAAGGTCAAGGGGAGCGGTACAAATTATCTTCAAACAGTAAATTGAACTTCTACAAAGAGGCTGACGAAATACAAATAGGGCAGCTTAAAGTTACTGTGCTGGAAACCCCCGGACATTCTCCGGGCTCTGTAACTCTTATGTGCGAAGATGCGCTTTTTACAGGAGACACCTTGTTTAGCGGCGATTGCGGCAGAACCGATTTGCCGGGTGGCAGTCGGGAAATAATCTTGCATTCGTTGAGAAAAATTGCAGAGATTGATGGCGATTTTGAGGTTTATCCCGGTCATGATGAGTCAACAACTCTGGACAATGAAAGAAAATTTAATCGCGATGTGCAGGAAGCACTGCAATGTAGGTAACTACTCATTTAGCAGACAAGCAGGTGAAATATGTGATTGCAGAGAAGACAGTTTGGGGAACACTCTCAGGGATTAGACCTGCGAAAGTGGCGGCAAAGCTTTTAAAATCAGGTAAAAGCACAGAAGAAACGGTGGAAACGCTTAAAAACGAATACCATGTAGCTTCTGACAGAGCGAAAAAATGCACGTTGACAGCCCAAAAGGCGATAATCCTGAGAGAAACCCTAGACCCGAGGGACGTAGCATTATATATAGGCATCCCGTTTTGCAAAACCAGATGTGCCTATTGCAGTTTCGTCAGCAATAATGTGGAGCGCTCTTTTAAATTGGCAGAACCATTTACCGATACACTGATAAAAGAGCTCAGAGAAACAGCAAAAATGACAGAAAGACTGGGACTGCGAGTTATAGCCATATATATGGGAGGCGGTACACCAACTGCACTGCCTGATGAAAATTTAGAAAAAATTCTTAAAAACGTACAAGAAACAATTGATTTTGCATACCTGCGCGAGTACACTGTAGAGGCGGGACGTCCCGATACGTTGACAAAAACAAATTTGGAATTAATATCAAAACACGGCGCAAGCAGAATATGCATAAACCCTCAGACAATGGCAGATGAAGTTTTGACAGCAATAGGAAGAAACCATACCGCAGAGGATATCTTAAAAGCCGCTCGGCAGATAAAGCAGACGAATCTTGCGCTTAATATGGATATAATAGCAGGTCTTCCTACAGATACGGCAAAAAACTTTGCCGAAACACTTGATAAAGTGCTAAAATTCGATCCTGAAAATATCACGGTACACACCTTATCTCTAAAAAAAGGTTCACGCATTATGGTAAATAACGAAGATATACCGAGCGGGAAAGTAGTCGGCGAAATGCTTGATTATGCGGCAGAAAGGCTTGAAAACAGAGACTACGAACCTTATTATATATACAGGCAATCTTACATTTCCGGTGGTTTTGAAAACACGGGATGGAGTAAAGCCGACAGGGAATGTTTGTACAATATGTGTATGATGGAAGAACTCTGCAGCGTTCTAGCCGTGGGTGGTGGAGGCGTGACAAAGTTCGTGTCAGAGGATGGCAGTAAAATCGAGCGGGAATTCAATGCGAAATATCCGCTGGAATATATAAATCGCACAGATAAAATAGAAAAGAAATTCGCTAAAATGGAGGAAAACTATGCCCTTTCCATATGAGATGAAAGAAATTAACAGACGAGCAATAGACGACCCGAAAGGATTTGCCGAAGAATGTGAAGCTATCTATAACAGAAAAGTTTACGAGGCCGCAGCTGACATGTATGAGAGGATTCCTATAAGTAATGTTGTGTTGCTATCCGGACCGTCGGGCTCAGGAAAGACAACAACGGCTCAGAAAATTTGTGATGCAATAGAGAAACTCGGTATCCGCACACACACGATTTCCATGGATAGATATTACCTTTCCCGAGACCCTGAGACAGCACCGCGAACGCCTGATGGTGAATATGATTTTGAATCACCATACTGTCTTGACCTTGATTTATTGAATGAGCACTTTGATGACCTTATTGCAGGGAAAGAAGTGGTAATACCGCATTTCAATTTTAGCAAACAAGAGCGAGATTCGAGCGGAGAAATGCAGCTGAAGCTGGGGAAAAATGAAATCGTAATTTTCGAAGGAATTCATGCACTTAATGATATTCTGGCACAAAATCATCCCGCAGCATTTAAGCTTTATATCAGCGCACGCTCGGATATAGTGAGTGCAGGCGATATATATTTCAAACGTTCATGGACCAGACTTTTGCGCCGTGTGGTGCGCGACGACTTTTTTAGAGGAATGGGTGCGGAGAGAACTCTCGGAATGTGGGCGAATGTAAGAGATGGTGAGAAAACTTATATTACTCCGTTTAAGTACAAAGCCGATTTGTTGTTTGACTCATCAATGGGTTATGAAGTGCCGATTATGAAAAAATTTGCCCAGGACGCAATCACGTCAATTCCGGAGGGGTCAAGGCGCGAGAATGAATTACATTCGGTGCGCCCGGCTCTCATGGAGTTTGCAGAAATAGATTCAAAGTATGTTCCCTCAGATTCAATACTAAGAGAATTCATCGGTGGCGGAATTTACGCACGGTAGCACGTGTACCGTTGGCATCCTGATAAAAGGTACATTGACATGAGAAACTTTTTTCAAAAATTTATGTATGGCAGATACGGACCGGACCATTTGGGCGTAGCACTGATAATTCTATCGTTTATGATATCAGTGCTTTACGTGATTATTGGGCATTTACCGCTGCTGTATCTGTCATATTTCATAATGGCACTTGTTATTTTCAGGATGCTATCACGTAATATTGCAAGGCGAAGAAGAGAAAACGATGTTTTTATCCGTTACTGGTGGCCTATTCGTACAAAAATAGTACGAGTTGCAGGCAATTTAAAGCAGAGAAGAACCCATAAATTCATAAAATGTCCGGACTGCAAGAATACTCTTCGGATTCCGCGTGGAAAGGGTAAAATCATAGTCACCTGTCCAAAGTGCACAAAAAAGATATCTAAAAAGAGTTGAGTTCGCTGCGAATAATGTTACAATTGACGAAAACGTCAATATTCTGATATGAAATGTTTGTCGATTATTGGCATTGACTATGATTCAAACTTGCGGTATCATTAATGACATAAAGGGGAGACCCTAGAAAAGGAGCAAGTGCTATGACATACGTCACAAAGAGACACGAGAATATTGCAGCAATAGAGCACGTGGCACTCATTTTTTGCCGTGTCATAATGCCTTGCAACAGGCTTTCAAAGTCGCACAATTCGTAGTATCGTATAGAACGCTACAAAAGAAGATGGCAGTCGAAAGCTTGGAAATATCCAAAAGCTATCGACTGTTTTTTTGATTCGTGAAAGGAGTAAATTATTATGTACGAATTATCAAGAGTATTCGCAGGAATCATGGACAACCAAGACGAGGATGGAGTTAACAAACCAGAAAGACAAACAGAAACCAGACCGGGGATTGATGCAATAGTGTGCAACACCCTTGAAGGAGACACACTTAAAGATGCACTAAACTTCATAGACAACATTCGTGCTTCAAAAATGAAAATCGAGTGGTCGTCAGTAAACGTTTGGTCAGTATATCGCGGCTTCAAACACATCATGGACATAAAAGTAGCAAACAACTCATGGAATATAACATTGCTTCTTGACCATGCCAGTTCAGGTCGGACTTACTTTTCAAGCGAGATGGAGGGTGTACGCAAACTCGTAAACTCACTCAGAAACTCTGTCGGCAGTCAAAGAGAAACACAGTATGCATCTTCCTAAGAAGTGCAACATCGGCTTAAATGCGAAGACAAGTCATGCCTATTTAACAAAAAAGGCACGGCTTGTTTTTGTATATGCCGATAAACATTGAATCTGTGTGTGATATAGGTTATACTGATGCTATGAACAGTAATAACAAAAAATTCAGGCTTAAACTAATACTGAGCATAACCACCATATCGTTATTGGGGCTGCTTGTTGTGTATGTGGTCGGAAATACAATCGTTCGGCAGATACTTTATGAAAGTGTTTTCAGCGAAGACTATATATCCGTTTATGTTACGCAAAGTCTTCGGATAATCAGCCTGTCTTTTGCGGGTGTTTTGCTGGCTCTTAATATACTTACCGTAGTTTTGATGTCGCTCATAACAAGAAATATGGAAGAAATTCGTGTGGCAGAAGAGAGACTTCGGTTAATAATCAATGCTTCACCGCTTGCTTGTTGGATACTGGACGAAAATTTTGAAATCACAGAAGTAAACAATGAGGCGGTTAGGCTATTTGGTCTCAAAGACAGTAAAGATTATATTGAGCATTTTGCAGCTCTGTCGCCGGAGCATCAACCCGATGGCAGGTTGTCAAGAGATAGAATCTTAGAGCTGCAAACCAGGTGTTTTGTTGAGGGTTCGGTGCATTTTGAGTGGATGCACCAGACTTTGGGCGATAAAGAAGAGATACCCTGTGAAATACATATTAAACTGTTTGAGTCGGGTAACAAAAAGTTCACCATATGTTTTGCGCGTGATTTGCGTGAAATTAAAAGAGCGGTCGAAATGGTGCATCAACTGGAGACTGCCGCATACACAGATGCCTTAACAGGCGCAAGCAACAGGCGGTATTTAGATAAAACAGCCAAGGAAGAAATAAACAGCTGCAAGAGCGAGAAAAGACCTTTTTCAATGCTGATGTTTGATGTGGACTTTTTTAAAAAGGTAAACGACACTCACGGTCATCAGGTTGGCGATGAAGTCCTCAAAATACTGGTGTCACGCATCCGGCATTCTCTTAAAAAAGGGACGGTTGTTACCAGGTTTGGCGGTGAAGAGTTTATCGCAACACTGCCGGACAGCTCCGGGGATATTGCGATTAAAGCTGCCGAAAGAGTCAGAGTATCAGTCGAAAGAACGCCGTTTAAAATAAAAAGTTTAAGAGTGCCTGTCACAATATCTGCGGGAGTAACATCGCTCAGGAAAGACAACGCTTCTATAGATGCTATGGTAGCAGAGGCAGATGAGGCGCTATATAAAGCCAAGCAAACCGGGAGAAACAAAGTGGTGTTTTACGAACACGAGTCGTAGACATCACACTATCTATAGCCTTGTACAACGAGTCTGGCATCGTCGTTTGGACAATTGGTGCAGGTGGAAAGAGTGATGATTTGAAGTGCTCTGAGAGGAGCATCAATTCTGTCTGCGAAGCGTGGGAAAGCTCGAGCGTAGCTGAAGTCTAAGTGGTATGCATAGTCCGTTATATCAGTGAGACGAACATCAAATATAGTAAACTCCAGAATTTCTTCGCCGACCTTAAGCGCAATAGTGTTGTTTTCGGCTAAAAAGCTGCTCTCAAGAAGCCTGTGTAGTTCGCTAAACAGCCCACCTTGCGGAGCGTTGTGTCCGTAAATGATGAGGTGCGGTGTCGTTGTTATGTTCAAGTTACGAAAATCCATGAATAACGCGCCGTTAGGGTTACGTTCTCCGGTAAAAGATGTAGTGAGGTATCTTACGTTGTCCTCGCCTCGTACCACGGGATAATCTACATATGTTCCGTCAATAACAAGCCAGCCGACATAGTCAGGGTTGATTGCTCTCATCTCAGCATCAAGTGCGCTCAGCGGCACTGCTGCGATTTCATCTCTGCCGCTCTCTGCTCTGGCTGCCGCCACACCTCGCAAATGCTCAAACTCCGCCGTAGAGTCCCTGTGTGCACTGATGCTGGCCACGACAACTAAGGCAGTGATTAATGTTACACTGCCAAAGATGATTACTGCCACTATTAAACCTATTGTCTTTGATACTTTTTTCATAAACCGGATTTTCCTTTGCCGAAGAT
>Ga0209755_10001062_pt1 | contig 45758 bp, 37 predicted proteins | sample TergutCo191P1_FD_187301 | JGI IMG/M metagenome (GOLD analysis project Ga0209755, IMG submission 187301) | Cornitermes sp. P1 segment gut microbial communities from Petit-Saut dam, French Guiana - Co191P1 (SPAdes) (version 2) | ecosystem: Host-associated > Arthropoda: Insects > Digestive system... | reverse complement strand
ATATCTCTTTCCCCAAAACTTAATAATTTTGCCAGATTTATCGCGTTAATCGTTTTTTGATAGCTGTTTATGTCAATAATAACAGCTTTTGCTTCTCCGTTTTGAGTTATAACAACAGGGGATTTTGATGTTTCTACATATTTAACGATCTCTGTAGTATGCGCTTTTACATAGGAGATAGGCTTTAAATCCTGCGCTAAATTAATCATAAAAACTCCTTAAATTCTGATCTCCATTGTATCATGCTTTTTATAGTAGGTCAATACTTTGTACTAAATATTGTACATACTTTTTTGCTCACTGTATACTTTTGTATACACATTTTACGCACGGTTTTTCGTGTATAACTACTCATGACAAGGTTTATAAAGGGGAGGAGAATTTATAAAGCCCGTATGGGTTAAAATTTTTATAGGAGATTTATATGAAAAACAGAAAAGAGACAATGCCCCCCCCCCCCCCCCCCAAGAAAACTAACATGAGCGGTTGGTTAAAATTCACGGTTATTGCTATTTTGACGATAATCGGACTTGTTTTTTCCTCTTGTGAGGATAAAACCAAGTGTAATAAAAATTGCCTTAAAATAGGCGACACGGGTCCCGGTGGAGGAATAGTTTTTTATCATAATCATTTTGGTTTTTATATGGATTTTGATCCGAAGACTTATGAAGGTACCGGACCTGCGTTTCACTATTTAGAAGCCGCTCCTGCGGATCAAGGATTATTGCCATGGAATCGAACTATTGGAGTTGATGGACTTTATATTGCACGGACAATGTTAGGAGCTGGCAAGAAAAATACTGATGCTTTGCTTGCTAAGCTTCCAAATGCCCCAGCCGCAAAAGCCTGTGTAGATTACCGGGGAGGAGGTTTTGCTGACTGGTATCTTCCAAACGTGGCTGAATTAAAAGAGATGTACGAAAAAAAAGACATTTTAGGTATGAATCCAGAGAAATTGACACTTGGAGAAGCTTTTCGTCTTTCTGGTAGTGGAAATATGTTGAATTTAACTCAAGAAGAACTTGATAGAGAAGTAACCTCTTACTGGTCGTCACAAACGGAGACAGAATTTTTTCCATATGCTGTATCTTGGAGAAATGGTTCTCCTTATAAATTGCCTATACAAGATGTTTATTATGTCCGCGCTATCCGGGCTTTTTAAGGGTTAAGGTTTAACAGGGGGAAGTTTCCCCCTGTTATAATATTTTTCTGCCGTTTTTTGAAGCAAAGTTTTCGCGCAAAGCGGCAGAAAAATAAAAATATGGAGTAAAACATGAAAATAATACTTTTGACTGGAAAGCCAAATACAGGAAAAACAACTACGTTTAATCTTCTTTATAGCGCGTTGGCAAATGGTATAAAAAACCCTCCTTTGAAACAAGGAATTGGAGGAAAAAGAACCAGAGATTTTGAATGTATTTTTCAATATAAAGGTAAAAAGGTAGCGCTGTTTTCACAAGGCGATATAATGTATGTAATTACTGGAGCAATTATTAAATATAGCGGTATTGTTGATTGTCTTATTATAGCTCATAGCCGCAAAGGCAGAATAATGGATAAGATAAGACTTGCGGTTTTGGCAAATAAACAACATTGCGCTATTAATAAAACCAGAAATAACCAAAATGATTGCAGCCAGATTATTGCAAATATTTAAGTTAACTGTTAAATAGAAAATAATTTGCGTTATAATAAATTAATAAAAACGAAGTTGAATGAATATGTTGTATCCATATCCTCTGTGATCTCTGTGTACTCCGTGGTTAAAATTTTTCCTGCGGGCATTGGGTTAGAGAAAGAGGAAGAAATCTTTGGCATCTTTGCGCTTTTGAAGACATGCAAGAATAACATAGACACTTTTTCATTTTCAAATAATGTGTTACTATTTATATTTCATGCTATGAAATGCAGAAGTATTTTTTTTCATTTATTGGAGAGTTAGGAGGAAATAATGGAAATAATGACAGATGAAGAAGCCTTTGCTCTTGATGAATATTATACTAAAAATCCGCCAAAAGTTGATCCTACAAAAGCTCGTGTTCGCATTCCTTTACTTCGTGTTGATTCTGCTACAGCCGAGTATTTAATAGAAAAAGCAAAAGAAACCCATAAAACTCCTGGTGATATTATCGGTGAAATGGTACAGAAAGAGCTTGCAGCAGCAATGTAATTATTTAAAAAAAGATATTATCAACTGATTGATTAACTTATTAATAAATCAAAATTAAACTAAAATGTTGACTCTGTGTACTCCGTGGTTAAAATTCTTCCTGCGGGCATTGGTGTTTTTATTAAAAGAGAGAAGATGAGAAAAATTCTCTAGTATCTATAATACAAGGCTCTTTATTGTATACTTTTGTATACACATCATTTATACACGGGTTTTCGTGCGTGACTACTCATGACAGAATTTGAACGGCGGGCGGATAATTACAACATAAATGAATTTTGGAGGTGTTTTATGAAAAACACAATCAAGTTAATCGGAATTATTGCTGTAACAGCGGTAATCGGATTTTGGTTTACCGCTTGCGGCGGCGTAAAAACCGGCGGTGACGAAGAAACAGAATCAGAAACGGAATCGGAAACAAATGTTATAATCCCGGAATGTCTTACGCATACCTACGGCGATTGGAATATAATTGCGAACGCAACTTCTGACGAAGACGGCGAAGAAAAAAGAACTTGCGGCGTATGCGGCCATGCTCAAACAAAAACAATACCGGCAACAGGCAATCCTGAATGTTTACATGAGTATGGAGAATGGGAAATTAAAAGAGCGGCTACCTGTACAGATGAAGGCGAAAAAGAAAGAACATGTATCATGTGTCCAAAGAGTGAGATAGACGCAACTGAAGCAACAGGACACGCTCCTTTAAGCTGGAAAATAAAACCCGGGTATAGAGCATGCCCCAACACAGGATGTGATTCTGCAATAAAAGTAGAGTTAGGTGACACAGGTCCTGGCGGCGGATTTATTTATTATGTTAAACCCGAAGGTTTTACTGTAGAAGGATTTACAGGAGCGGCGGGATCATTTAATTCTTATACTGCGTATTATCTAGAAGCGGCGCCTGCTGATATACAGGGAACATTTGCATGGACAGCAGGAGCAGCTTCAACGAAGAATATTAATGATGCTCTTACTTTAAATATTGGTACGGGAAAGAAAAATACTATGGCAATACTTGCTATTGCATCCGGTAACCCGGCTGAATTAGCTCCTGCAGCTCATGCATGTCATACTTATTATACATCTACAACCAGCGCAGGCGATTGGTTTCTTCCAAGCAGAGATGAACTGGAAGAAATTTTTAATCAATATGGGAAAGGTGTTAATTTTGGTGATTTAAAGGTTGCCTCATCAAATGATCGCTATTGGTCTTCGACACAGCAAAGAGAAATAGAATCATATTACTGCTATTATCAAAATAATAAAGGTAATTCGTCTTACATTGGTAATTCCTTTAAATACAACGTCCGCGCAATCCGGGCTTTTTAATCACGCTGGCGCCTGTTACCCGAATTCCAGGCGCTTTGCGCGTTTTGCTATTGACTCTCGGTTAATAACTGTCTAATCGCGGCTAATTGATTGGTTAAATCCGTGATGCGCTGTTCGTTTCTTGTGTTTTCCTGTTCGAGCCTTGTGTTCGATGCGCGCAATTCGGTAATCGTCGTCTGAAGCGACGCGTTCTCGTTATCGAGCTGTGTTACCTTTGTATCTTTTTCCGCGGCGCCTGACTGCAATGCGGAAATATTTTTTTCCAATTCGTTGATTCTGCTTGTAAGACCCGAGCCGCCGGAGCTTAACGCGTCGATGGTTTTCTGCATTTCCGCGATATTATCCTGAAGCTGTAAGTTTCTTGCCTGCAATTCAAACTGCTGCGCGTCATCGGCTGCTCCCGTATTTGAACGCGCGCCGATTATCATCGTTTCTATTAAATCAATCGTCTGGTTATAAAAATCTCTTCTGGATTGAAACGTCCTCGATGAAGAAAGCGAATTGTTATTGCAAAAATGCCGCAGGTTTAAAGTTATTTGAACTGCCTGATCGTATTGGCTGTTTTGAATTAAATTTCTTGCAACGGCAAGACCGCCTGAAATCTGCGCGTCTATCGCCGCGATTCGCTCCTGTTCATTTGTCAGCCGTTCCAATTCGCCGACAGCCATATCCAGCTCTCCTGTCGTTCTCTGCTGCGCTAAAGCAAATTCTCTCGCTCTTTCATCGAGCTGGGTTCGAAGGCGCGCTTCCCTTAAGCGTGACGCTTCCAGTATCTGCGATCTTTCGTCCTGCAAGAGAGAAAGCTCGTCACGAAACGCGGACTGAGCCGCTAATAGTTTTTCCTGCGCGGCAATTTGCTCAGATGTCAGTTCCTGATTGCTTGAATAAAGCAAGGAAAGCTGATCGTCAACTTCTCTAAGGCGCGAAATTATTGCCGCCATTTCCTTTTCTTTAGCGGCTATTTTTTCCGCAGTGTCTTTTCTTATTTCCTCGATAAAAGTGCGCTCTGTCAGGCTGTAAACGGCTTTTCCGGTTCTCACCTGCGTTTCGGTTCTTCCGTTAAAGAAGAATAATAAAAAACAACCCGAAAGAAGCATAACAATAGCGGCAATATTCACGATAACAGGAAAAACAGCGCCGTTCTTCGCGGCTCTTACAATTTCTTTGCTGTCTTCATTGCCGATTTTAACGCTTAATAACGACCCGCTCCTCTCTGACATTCTGTTAATTTTATCAAGTATATCCCTCTGCTCTTCTTCAGAGATTCCAGTGTTTTTATCAATTAAAATTTCATCTTTCATTACATCACGCTTCGCGCGCCTCAACGGACGCTACTTCTTTTGACGCAAGCCGTATGCCGCCTGCTTTTAATCCGCGCACATTGTAATCCTGCGCTTTAAAGTTTTCGGTAAGCACCTTAAGGCGCGGTTTAGGTTTATATTTTGCAGTAAAAACAAATTTAGGACGTATATCGATATGTAAAACTTCCGCTCCGTCTGGAACTAAAAAATAATCCTTGTTCATTATCCAGCCTTCAATTACGCACCTCTTAATACACGGGAAACCGCTTCCCGGTTCTTTATAAATAATCGTAAAAATTGTCTTGGAAAGAATATCCTTGTCCGCTGCTCCTATAAACCACGCGTCCGCGCCTATAAACGCCTTCTCGCTTAAGTCCATTACAGTGTACATTCCATTTTTGCGGATCGCAAGGATTCTGTCGAAGGGCGACACTTCGGCGATTTTAGCGCCCGAAACGTTTGTCCCAAGATAACCGGTTTTAATATCGTATTTCAAATCAACGTCGCGTTTAACAACTTCCTTGGCTATCACTTTTTCAAATTCGCCCACTACGGTTTTGCGCTCTCCGCGTCCTATTTCTTCGTTGTTTTTTATTTTTGTTATAATTCCTTTAAGATATGAAACAGAATACCCGACGATATTTTTTAAATGCGCGATAATTTCTTTAATACGCGCGTTGATCTGTTCCATTTCGTCACGGGCTTTGTTAATGTCGTATAACGAAATTCTTCGGATTGGGATGCGCAAAAGATGTTCAACATCGTCATCAGATACTCCGCGCGGACCGATTTCTTTTAAGAACGGTTTGAAACCGGCGATAACGGCTTCCTGCACGCCTTTTGCCGTTTTCATTTTTTCGATGCCTTTATAAATGCGCTCTTCTATGAAAATTCTTTCCAGAGTACGGAGGTGAAGCTTATCCTGCAGTTCTTTTTTCTCAAGTTCAAGTTCTTTTGTAAGAATTTTTACAAGCTGTTTTGCGTGATATTTAATAATTTCGCTTACAGTCATAACTGAAGGAAGACCGTTTTTTATTACAAGAAGATTTACGGAAATCGACTGCTCGCATTCGGTAAACGCGAAAAGAGCGTCAATTGTTTCCTGCGCGTAAACGCCGCGCGCCAGCTTTATTTCTATTTCCACTTTGTCTGTTGTAAAATCGTTAATACCCAAGATTTTAATGCGGCCGTTTCTTGCCGCGGCGTCGATGCTGTTCATAATACTTTCAGTGGTTGAACCGAACGGCAGTTCTTTAATAATTATGCTTTTGGGATCCGACGTGTCCAGCTTTGCACGTACCAGCACCTTGCCGTTGCCGCCTTCGTATTCGGACACATCGACATAACCGCCTGTTGGAAAATCTGGATACAAGTCAAACTTTTTACCTGTCAGGCAGGCGATTTCAGCTTCCAATACTTCGATTGTATTATGCGGCAGAATTTTTGTGGACATTCCGACAGCGATTCCTTCAACACCCATGACAAGGACAACAGGGATTTTCGCCGGAAAAAGAAGCGGCTCCTTGTTGCGCCCGTCGTAAGAATCTACCCATGTTGTAAGTTTAGGATTATAAAAAATATCTTTGGCTAACGGCGTTATGCGACATTCAATATAGCGCGGAGCGGAAGCGTCGTCTCCTGTAAAAAGATTTCCAAAGTTTCCCTGCCTGTCGATAAAAAGATCCTTGTTTGCGATGCCGACAAGGGCGGGGTTTATGGACGCTTCTCCGTGGGGATGATATTTCATGCATTGTCCCGAAACATTGGCGACTTTATGAAATTTGCCATCGTCCATTTCGAACAGAGTGTGAAGAATACGCCGCTGGACAGGTTTAAGCCCGTCTTCAAGATCAGGAATCGCGCGGTCTTTTATTACATAAGAAGCGTATTCCAGAAAATTACGATCGAAAAGATTCTTTATATAAGCCATTTATCTAACAGTAAACAAAAGAAGTGATCCCGTCAATATTCCTTAACCGCTTTATTTTTTGCGGCAATGCCGAATTTATAACCGACGCCCAACTGCATGCAATAACGTCTGTATTTAACATCCGTGCCGAGAAGCCCGGAGTCGTAAAAATCCATGGCAAAACGCGGATCAATTACAATCGCGCCCGGACCGGCTTTAATGCCGATCTGAAAACCGGCAAACCATAAAAACCGGGACGGTTCCGTTTTTTTCAGCAGTGACACATTAATCGCGGCGCCGCCATAAGGTTCCAGCATAAAAATAGCCGCCGGCTTAAAAACAAATTTTAAATAAATCGGAATCTCTATTAATAAATCGCGATCCCCCGCAGGAGCGGAATCAAGAACAACGGATTCCGATAAAAGCCGCGAGCCAAGCCCCAATGACAAAAAATTCACAAAATGGAATTCAACGCCGAATTTAAAGCCGAAATTCATCCAGCCGACAGTCATGTCGTCATCTTTATAAATATGCGGCGCCCACAAGGCGATAAACTCAAAAAAGAACCATTTATCGCGCCAATCAGAGAATTCGGAAGCGTCGGGTATCTCGGAAAGCATACCGCTGACAACATCGGAAATCAGCATATTTAAAGAACTATCAAGAGCGGTATAGACTATAGCCTGGCTTCCGATCAGCTCTCCTGTGGAATTGCTGATCACATCCAGTTTAAGAGTATAACTACCGTCATCCTGCTCGACCTGTTCTATAACCTCATCAAAATTATTATCACCTTTTGAGTCATAAAACCAGACAGCATCGCCTCTTTCCATGGAAAAGAACTCCCTCCGTCCAAAAGAATTCTTTATAAACGGTATAGGCATTTTGGGAACCGGGCTGTAGGCGCCTTCTTCATTGCTTAACTCATTATTTGCGGATTGATCCGCGCTTTTAGCCTCAATCGCACCTTTAAATATGTATTCGCTTGCGGATTTGTTCTTTACAACCGCGTTGTATTGCAAAACAACCTCGTATGTAAGCTGTTTATGAAAATACGCGCCGTCTCCTTCTCTTACTTCACCTTCTACCGGAGGTATAAATATTTTAATTTCACGTTGATTTTGACCAAAAAGAGAGACACCTGTAAGCAGAAACAGGAACAACATTGTATAATTTTTCATATCTCTAATAATTATAGTATTATAATGGAATTATTTCCACATGGGGTTATTTTTTCGGTTTAGTTATAATTCCGATTTTATACCCGACGCCAATATTTATTAATAAGCGGCTGTATTCTATTACATTGCCGGAATATCTTGTTAAGGCGGAATTGAATATATCCATGGCAAAACGGGGATCGATTGTTATCATACCGGGACCCGCTTTTATCCCCAATTCGACTCCCGCAACCCACGTTAAAAGGGAAGGTTTTGTCGTTTTTGTAAGGGAGAAGTTAAAGGCGATTCCGCCGTACGGTTCAACCATCATGTAAAGGAAAGGTTTAAAAACGAACTTCAGTTCAACAGGAATTTCCATGATAATATCCCGGTATTCGTCCGCAGGATTGTCTGATACAACTACCCAATCCTGAACAAAATTGACAGAAAGACCCAAAGCCATAAAGTTTAAAAACTGATAATCAAATGAAAACCTAAGTCCAAAATTAAGCCAGCTTGTAGATTGTGTTTCAGCGGTGTAAATTCGCGGCACCCATAAAAAACACGCGTCAAAGAAAAGGAATTTATCACGAAAATCATTCGTTTGATAAGTCGATGGAATTATAGAAAGTAAATTACGTACAACTGTGGAGATCAATTCAACAACATCATTGTTTAATTCTGAAAAAACAATGTTCTGCTCTCCGATTACCTGCTTTGTTCTGCTGTTATAAATTTCCAGTAAAAAAATAATTTCCTCGCCGTTATACTCAGGCATGGAAAGATTTATTTCCGTATCCGTATAATTATCATTGCCTGTTGAATCAAAAAATTTTAAATCATCAGAATCATGCCATGAAAAAAAATCACGTTTGTCTTTTGAATTTTGAATGGGCGGAACGGGGGTTTTCGGAACAGGACTCTTCCTTTTCATTAATCCGGGCTTTACAATGTAGGGACCCAAAGTTCCTCTAAGGGCAAAATCACTTTTTTTTAATGTACTCACAACCTCATAATATTGATCCGTTACCGCTTTTAATACATTGCCGTAGAAAAAATTGCGCATTTCGGGGCTTGCGCCTCCCTCCATCGCCTGGACGTGTATTTTAACATCCGCAAGTTCCTGCGCCTGTAAAAACGGAATTCTATAAAAGCAAAAACATAAAAACAATAGGATAATTATAAATACTTTTTTCATTTAAATTTTATTATAACCAGACAGTATCAAAGAGATCCGATTCATCCCCGCCGCCTGAATAAGTACCCCTGACTTCTATCACATAACGGGCTGATCTGTTGTTATACATTACTTTTACTTGATGCCTTCCCGCCGTATTCAATTTAATCTCCCCGTTGGTTAACGGAATAATATTCGGATAATCGCCTTCGTAATGTTCATGAAGTTCTATTCTTACACCTTCAGTTTTATACGGGATTTCTTTAACAACCCCGTCTCCGGCGTACATGATCTGTAAATCATTTGCCGGAACAAACCACTGTTGGGTTTCATATAAAATACGGGCGGGTACCAGCCACAGGAATTCAAGGTCTCCTGCGCCGCCGCCGCCGCCGCTTCCATCGACTATAGTTCCGACAGGCTGTTTGCAGCCCGCTAACGCTAATATTACGAGAATTACTAACATTACACCCAAGAAACGCTTCATAATACGCTTCAGCCTATCGGAAATACATTCAAAATCACGGAGCAGGTGGAACAAAAACACCATCAACTTGTATCTTACTAGGATCACCTATACCCAGTAATATAGAACCGCCAAGACCTGTACCGTTGTCAACGTAATTGTTTTCAAGACCCGGTTGAATAAACCATAAAATAGGGTTCTTATCGCCGCTGTGCGCTGTTGCGTCTGTAAACGCATATACGGGGATACTAAAGTTAAATGATATTATTCCTCCAATGTTTTCGGGTACTTTAATGGTAATATACGCCACATTATTAATAGGTTTTCCCTTACTGCCGGTAACAGCGGTAGGATCATTGTTATTTTTCATTTCAACCGTTAAAGTTTGAATACCTGTAGCATTAGTTTTTTTATCTCCGTCGACTATAGTACCGTATGCTATCGGTTCAGCGTATGTATAACCTGCAGGCACTGCGGCAACAATACCTTTAACATAATTTGCAATTGTATGAGAACCAATAGCCGCTCCTGCTCCGACTGCAGTTCCAAATGTAAATTTCCCGGCGTAATAACTATTGGTAACAGTACAGTCATCACAGCTTGCTACAGGCGTACCATCGCCGCAGCAAGTTTCCGTACAGGCACCGAGAGTACCAGGACAACCCTGAGATTCCTGAGTCTTCTTTGACGCCAACATAAATACAGGAAAACTCCCGCCATTAATAATTGTATTACTGAAATTTGTTCCATCACCGGGTGTTTTAGTGGTTGTATCGGTTATACCGGCAACATTAGCGGGAGTATCAAAATAACTTTTAACTGAAGCAAGAGTAGGGGGGGTGGTAACAGAGGGGGGATTAATCGCTCGTGTTAAAAAACTGGATGATGTAGATGTAAGCGGCGGAAGGTTAACAGCAGAAGCCATTGAAGCAATATCAAATTTTACTTTTGATGTTGTAGAGTTAATCATTGTACTTGGCGTACCAGGATATACACCGTTATTATCGGCTGCATCTACGAGTGTTCCAACTGCAAGAAGAACAGCGCCGTTAAGCGTCCTTTTTCCAACTAACAAAATGGCTGCTCCTATATCTGTAGTTGCTCCAGAACCAACAGTACCAGCAGAATTCAAAGCACCCTCTGCTCTGCTTTCTCCAAAATCAACAGAACCGTAATTAATACCGGCTGTTGGATCATTCCCGCGGAACGGAGAAAGCGCAGCGCCTTCACCTCGAGCCCATGATGTCCTTGCGATTTGTGTCGGTGCAGCACCTGCTGTCGGCGCATAGTAGAATACTACTTCATAAAAGTCATGGTTAATTCTGGCAAGAGCGTTGGTTAAAGCCCTATCCATATTCCTGCTTGGCGCTCCGCCATCAAGTCTAATAGTTATCGATTTGCCGTCAGCAGAATACTGGGCGAATTCTTCGTCTCCTCCAATCACACCTTGAGGTGTATCCAATGAATCGCAGGTAATTAATACCAGCGCGAGAAGTAAAGTTATTCCCGCTAAAATCAATTTTTTCATTTTAAGTCTCCGTTTCCTAGTGAATAATTTGAGGGCCATACGGTCCCCTTTGCCTTGTCCGATCCGGGCAAAGCGGGCGGTTCCTCAGTTTTATTAATTTAAAAACCGTCTTTTTGCATGTACTATAAATTATGGTTTCCGGCTTTTGTATTTGTCAAGGTAAAAAAAAACATATATTTAGAATTTTCATTAATTTTTCGAAAAAATGGCGTAAAACCGTGCGTTTACGCACGGTTTTATAGGTATCAGTCATTCTCGACAAGCTGTCGCGTATTTTTTTTGAGTTTTTTAACTATTTCATCTTGACATCTTTACAAAAAATGTTTTATTAGATAAAATGGTACTTGTAAATTAAAAATGCAGGATGGGGGATTTTTCATGAGAATTGGACGACTTAAAAACAGGGGACTTCATATGCTTTTTAAAGAGTTGGTAAAATGACAGATATTCCGTCTGTACAATGGGTACACTTAAAAGAAGGCAGAAAGCCGGAACAAGAACAAAGCGAAAGTGTTTGTAAAAAAATGTTTCGCAATATAAAAGGTATTATCTTCGATTTTGACGGAACGCTTTTTGACAACTCGCGTATCGCCTTCCATGTAATCGCTGACAACCCGATCGCGACGATTCGCGTCTGGAGAGAGCGGCTTGTAAGAAGCGGCTTTGCAGGGCGCGATTTTTTAACGGCGCAGAACTATTACAGAGCGTTTTTTACCGAGCTTGGAAAAGCGTGCCATCTTCCGGCTGAAAGGCTTCGCGCATGGTATTTTAATTTCTACATGCCGCGTTTAATCCGCGTATTAAGAAAATTCTACAAACCTAGACCCGGCCTGCACGAACTGCTTGCGCATATGGATACGCCAAACAGCCCGATAAAAGCCGCTATTTATTCTGATTACCCCGTACTTGAACAGCGAATGGAAGCTCTCGGACTCCCTCCGCTGGAGCATATAAATTTTTACGGTCCTGACACCTTCGGCGCTCAAAAACCCGCGGCAAGACCGTTTCTGCAAATAGCGAAAAATATGGGTGTATCACCCGAAGAAGTATTAGTCGTCGGAGACCGTGAAGAAACAGACGGTCTTGGCGCGTTAAATGCCGGTATGCGTTTCTTCTGTCTTGAGACCGGAAGAAAACGTTATTTTAGAATGGATCCTTACCGGCGCAAGCGCGACATGCCGCAGGGCACTACCCTGTTGATGTACGCAGGCAAGTGGGAAGGATTAATAAATCTATTGGAAGAGAGGCTATCATGAAAGGAAAAGTCAAGGGATGGTGGTTAATAAGATTAGCTTTAACCATCGTAGGGAGAAAAGGTTTTAGAGAAATGACAAGAGCTTCCAAAAACGGCAAAGAAGCTCTTGCGAAGAATCTGAGACAGACGCTAACTTTATCAAAGGATACGGTATACGGTAAAGAACATCATTTTGGTGAAATTATAAAAGCTAAAACACCGGATGAACTGTTTGAACTGTATCGAAAAAATGTTCACATCAACGATTACGAGGATCTGCGCGCTTATGTAGATCGCCACAAAAACGGAGAGCCAAGCGTTTTAATTCCCGGCAGACCGAAAATGTATTCAACTACAAGCGGAACAACCAAAGAGCCGAAATGGATTCCTGTAAGCGATATGTACTACAAACAAGTTTACAGAACAATGAACCAGATTTGGTTTTACGCGATGATGAAAAGCAGACCGCATTGTTATTCTCTGCGCAGTCTGTCTATCGTAGGAAAAGCGATCGAAGGAGCGGCGCCAGACGGAACAATGAGCGGTTCTATATCGGGCGTTATTCAGAGGGATGTCCCCATCTTCATGAAAGAAACTTATTCCGCGCCTCATGACGCGTTCTATGTCAACGATTACAAGTCAAGATATTACACTCTTATTCTTCTAGGGCTTGCTAAAGATATATCAATCATTATTACCGCGAATCCGAGCACCCTTGTAGAACTGCAGAACAATGTCAATGAAAATTTTGAAACTTACTGCGACGACATTGAGCACGGAACAATTAATAAAAAATTCGACGTATCCGAAGAAATCCTCACCGCTGTTAAGAGGAAACATTTAAAACCAAATCCGAAAAGAGCCGCAGAGCTTCGTAAAATGAAAGCGAAATACGGCACGATACTGCCGAAACATTACTGGCCTAATCTGCAGATTGTTACCTGCTGGTTCAGCGGCAACACAAAGATCTATTATGACAGAATCCGCGATTCGTATCCCGCGCAGTGTTTATTCCACGAGTTCGGCTATATTTCAACAGAATGTAAAGCCGGCGTAGTAATAAAGAGCAACTGCCGCGAAACGGTTGTTTTCGGACACAAAAATTACATCGAATTTATTCATGAATCGGAAATTGATAATCCCGCGCCGCGCATTTATCAGGCTTATGAAGTCGAAGAAGGAAAACGTTATATATTGCTTGTTACAACCTGCTCAGGATTATACCGCTATAACACAAACGATCTCGTGTTGATTACAGGGTTCGTCAACGACTTCCCGTGCATCGAATTTATCCAAAAGGTAAACGGTACAGTCAGCCTTACAGGCGAGAAACTTCATGAACAGCAGTTCATCGAAGCCGTGCGCGAAACTGAAAAGAAAACCGGAAAGATCGCTCCGTTCTTTGTAGGGTTCGCAGATCCTGTAAAATCGCGCTACAAGTTCTACCTTGAATTTGCGGATCAGCAGATTTCAATTACAGAAGCGGAAGAGTTTACAAAATATCTTGACAACTGCTTAATGGAGTACAATACTGAATACCGCGACAAACGCGTATCCAACCGTCTGAAAGAGCCTGAAACCGCCCTTCTCGGACCGGAAGCGTATGAACGCTTTAAAGAAATCTGCGTTAATCAGAAAGGGTACAGGGAAGCGCAATTCAAATTCAACCTTCTTATGCAGGATGAAATGCGCCACGCGTTGTTTAAAGAACTGGTAAAGAAATAATCGTAAACGGTTAATACAAAACGCATGAGGAAACTCATGCGTTTTTTTTTAGTCCCCTTCAGCCTGCCAGGGATTATCGGTTATTCCGGCGAGGCGCACCATAGCTTCGTGACATTCCTTTCGAGCCTTCAGAACGGCTTCTTTACGCCCGAGTTTTTCATCAAATAAAATAGGCTCTCCAATGCTGATTGTAATTAAAGGTAGTTTTTTATCTCCTTTAACAGCGCGCAAGAAATTAACAATCGTAAACGGGAAATGTGATTTGCGGTAAGAAATGGCAATCGGGATAATTGGCAGATTATAACGGTGCGCCATTGAAAAAACACCTTTTTTAAAAGGCCTAATCGGAACATAATAATCAAAACGGGTGCTTTCGGGATAAGCGTGTATCCATATTTTTTTCGCGTGAATTTCATCAAAAGCGTTGTTAAACGCCCTCATTGTATGAATGTCAGACGGAATAGGAATCCCTCCGGCGTGTTTTATCCAGCGCGCGTCGCGCCCTTTAAGATGTTCCTTCCAGATCGGAAAGAACATCCAGCGGATGCGTACAGCCAGCGCGACAAAGATAAAATCCCAGCGCTGGACATGGTTGGAAACTGTCATGGCTCCGTTTTTTAAAAGTTTCTTGTATTTCCTTAGATTTTTTCTGCCTTGAATCTTTAAACCGTAACGTAAAAAGCAAAGAAAAAAGGCGGCTGTATTAATCAAAAGATACGTCCAGAACCTATAAAGTTTAAATCCAAGCGACTTGTCAATAAACGGATAATTTTCGTCTACAATTACATCCCGCATCGGGTTCACATCTATCATGTGACCGTCGGGCTGTTCGGGGTAATTAATGCCTAAATCCGGCACATACGGCGCTTCCATTTAATCCTCCATAGTACTCCGGAAGTTTACCGAAGGTAAACTTCAAGCTAAATAAAAAATTATCTTTCGATGATTTTTTATTTAGCCAGCGTCTTCTATCAAATTTTTCATAATATATTCACGTCTTTCAGGCGTATTTTTACCCATGTAAAAATTAAGCACCTGCGGAACGGTTTTTAACGTACTGACGGAGACAGGCACAAGACGGATATCCTCTCCTATGAACTGCCCGAATTCTTTGGGGCTGATTTCCCCTAATCCTTTAAAGCGTGTTATTTCGCTGGAGGAGCCGAGCGCGGATGAAGCCTCGTCGCGCTCTTTTTCCGTGTAACAGTAACGGGTTTCTTTCTTCGTGCGGACGCGGAATAACGGCGTTTCCAGAATGTAAACATGGCCTGCTGTAATTAATTCTTCAAAATACGAGAGAAAAAATGTTAATAAAAGATTACGGATATGGAAACCGTCAAAATCCGCGTCTGTCGCGATAACGATCTTCGCGTAACGCAGTCCTTCGATGTCGTTGTCGATGCCCAGAGCCATCATCAGGTTAAAGAGTTCTTCGTTTTTGTAAATCGCGGCGCGTTTTTTTCCGTAGACATTTTCCACCTTGCCGCGCAGGGAAAAAATCGCCTGAGTCATTACATCGCGGCTTGAAACAATCGAACCTGACGCTGAATCGCCCTCTGTGAGGAAGATCATCGATTCTTCGCCGTCCTTGCCGTCGTCAAGATGGTATTTACAGTCTTTTAATTTTGGTATCTTTAAGGCGATTTTTTTAGCCGCGTCGCGCGCTTCTTTTTTAACGGCGTTAAGTTCCGTCCGAAGCGATTCGTTTGCGATTATTTTTTGTTCCAGTTTTTTACTGGCTTCGGGATTCTTATGCAGCCAGTCTTCAACGGCATTGCGCACTTCCTGCACAACCCATGCGCGAATATCCGAGTTTCCAAGTTTGTTTTTTGTCTGGCTTTCAAAAACCGGATTTTTAAGCTTGATGGCGACCGCCGCGGTTGTGCCTTCGCGCACGTCTTCCGAGCGGTAATCCTTTTTGTAGAATGTCTGTATTCCTTTTAAAAAGCCTTCTTTAAAAGCGGAAAGATGCGTACCGCCGTCGGATGTAAATTGACCGTTTACGAACGAAAAATACTCTTCGCCGTAATTGTTGGTGTGGGTAAATGCGATTTCCAACTGCCCATTCTGCGAGTGCTTACCCTTGTAATAACCTAGTGAGTAAAGGCAGTCTTCGCCGGTTTCTTCGGTAAGAAGATCGTATAATCCCCGGTTTGAAACGAATTTTTTATTATTAAAAGACAGGGTAAGACCCGCGTTAAGGTAGGCGTAATTTTGAACGCGCTTCTCTATAAACTCTGCGTTAAAAAGATAATCTTTAAAAATTTCAGGATCGGGAATAAACTCAACCATTGTTCCGTCTTTTATTTTTTCTTTTAACTTACCCTTGCGATCGCTTTTTAATTTTCCTCTTTCAAAGATCGCTTCGGCAAACTCGCCGTTTCGAATCGCGACTACCCTGAAATGAATGGAAAGCGCGTTAACAGCTTTTGTCCCGACTCCGTTTAATCCCACGGAAAACTGGAACACATCGTCATTGTACTTGGCGCCCGTATTAATAACTGAAACGCACTCGACAAGTTTGCCAAGAGGAATGCCGCGCCCGAAGTCGCGCACCTTTACAAGAGCTTTACCGGGTTTATCAATATCTTTAATAACAGTCTCGATGAGTTTGCCGTTACCCATAATAAATTCATCTATGCCATTATCAATAACTTCTTTTAATAAAACGTAAATACCGTCGTCGGGATTGGAACCGTCGCCAAGCCGCCCGATGTACATACCGGTGCGCAGTCTTATGTGCTCAAGAGATGACAGGGTTTTTATTTTTGATTCGTCATAAACAGCGTTAGCCGATACGGCATGTTTCGCGGCTGTCTTAGGCGCCGTTTTAACCGCCGGTTTTTTAACAGCCGCTTTCTTAGGCGCCGCCTTTTTCGCTACGGCTTTCTTTACAGGTTTCTTAGTCATAATACAACACTATGATTGGAATACATGAACCACGGATTAGCACTGATTAAGTTGATTAGCACGGATTAATTAGGAAGCCCTAGAGAAATCAGCGTTAATCAGTCTAATCCGTGTTAATCCGTGGTTCATGTGTATCAAGCCCCCCTCTTACAGTTGTTTTTCAAGTTCCTGGATATATCCTTCGCTTTCGCGGACGCTTTCCTCTAAATCGGCGATGCCTTTCTGGCAGTCTGCAATACGCAGTTTTTTTTCGTCGATTGATTTTTTATATTTTTCTATTTTTGCCATTTCTTCATCAATTAATAATGAAGCTTTAAGTTTTAAAACAGCTTTTTCATTTTCGATTAAGGCCTGATTAAGCCTTACCGCTCTGCTGATTATTTCAGCGTCTTCCGCGGTGACAATCGTATCTATAAAATACTTGCGATCCGGGGTAATGTCTTCGTCAATTCCAGAAGCCTGTAAACCGAATTTTCTGTAAAGAATGCCAAGACTTTCTTTTACCTGCGTTATATGGTTTTTTACCGATTGGATTTGCTTCTGCGGATTACCGTCGATTCCAAAGGAAGCTGTAATTATGCGCCTTTCGTCCCTAAGTATGGAAAGCACATCCTGAGCGGTTTTTATTACAGCGCGCAGATCGTCAATTTCGCCGCGAATAACAGCGACATCATCTTGTTCGTTTACGCTGTCGCGGTTGCCGTAGCGTTCGCCGATATTAAAGTAGAGCTGCTCCTGGCTTTCCTGCGCTTTGGAAAGGAATGATTTTAAAACAAGCCCCTGAGCGCTCTTCCCGATCCACGAAAAAACATTGCCGCCTTCTTTGTTGTCGAGCTCTCCTATGCGGGTTTCAAGCGACTCTCTTTTGGCTTTTAGCGCGTCGGCCTGTTCTCTAAAAAGAGATGTATAGTCGTCGTAAGCGCTGTTTTCCAAGAGGGCTTTGCCGAGTTTACGGTAAATGCCCGACATTTCCTTAGCCTGTTCTTTTTCTTCGATTTCCTTATTATTTATCGCTTCTTCAAGTTCTTTAAAACGCCTGTTTTTTTCCTCGATTTTACCGATGGCGATATTTGATTCAGCGATATCCAGAAGATAGTTTTTATATTGATTAATGTCTTCGAAACTTTCATTCATTTCTCTGGCGCGGGAATAAAGACTTTCGCCGAAATTCTCTAAAAGAGTATCCAGAGAAACTTTGCTTTCCTGGCTGTTTTTTTGCAGTTCATCAATACGTCTCTTTCTATCGTCCATATATATAATATAAGCAATTTTTCCCCAATAGTGAATAGGCTTATGCGGATAAATACCTTGATAAATGCCGGAAAATGGTGTATAAGTATGTATTAAGTCGAATTTAGAGAAAATAGGAGTAAATATGAATTTAAACGAGCTTAAACACGGAAAGTTAAAAAAATGGGTAGAAGATGCAGTCGCTCTTATGACCCCGGATTCTGTCGAAGTCTGCGACGGCAGTAAATCAGAATACGAAAGAATGCTGCAAATTACGGTAGACGGCGGGATCGGCGTTAAACTGAATCAGGAAAAAAGACCGGGCTGTTACTGGTTCCATTCTGATCCTTCGGACGTAGCGAGAGCGGAAAGCCGCACCTTTATTGCCAGTAAAAATAAAGATGACGCGGGCCCTACCAATAACTGGACTGACCCTGTCAAATTAAAAGAAGAAATGAGCGCTCAGTATAAGGGCTGTATGAAGGGCAGAACAATGTACGTTATCCCCTTCTCGATGGGTCCTGTCGGTTCCGATATCGCCAAGATCGGCGTAGAAATTACAGACAGCCCGTATGTCGTATTTAATATGCATATAATGACGAGAGTCGGAAGCAAGGTTCTGGACGTTCTTGGTTCCGACGGTTTCTTTGTTCCCTGTCTGCATTCAATCGCCAAACCGTTAAAACCCGGCGAAAAGGACACGGGCTGGCCGTGCGAACCGGATGTCAATAAAAAATATATTTCCCACTTCCCGGATACTTACGAAATCTGGTCATACGGTTCAGGCTACGGCGGAAATGCGCTTCTCGGTAAAAAATGCCTCGCACTTCGTATCGCATCCGTTCTGGCAAGGGACGAAGGCTGGCTAGCGGAGCATATGCTCATCCTTAAAATCACTAACCCGCAGGGCAAAGTAAAATACATCGCAGGCGCGCTTCCGTCGGCATGCGGAAAAACAAACCTCGCCATGTTGATCCCCACTCTTCCAGGCTGGAAAGTTGAGACGATCGGCGACGACATTGCATGGATGAAATTCGGCGCGGACGGACAGCTTTACGCGATTAATCCCGAAGCCGGATTCTTCGGCGTAGCGCCGGGAACCAGCGACGCGTCGAACAAGAGCGCGATGGATTCTATCAAGAAAAATACAATTTTTACAAACACAGGTATGACAGAAGACGGCGATATTTGGTGGGAACAAATCGGCTACGGCGCGCCCGGCGAAACAATCACAAACTGGAAGGGCGAAAAAGTTCCCGCTCCCAAAACTGACAAAGCGGTTGCAGGTCAGGAAGTTGCCCATGCCAATGCGCGTTTTACAGTGCCTGCGGCACAGTGCCCCGTAATCGCGGCGGAATGGGAAGATCCCAAAGGCGTACCAATCGCGGCATTCCTTTTCGGCGGCAGACGCCCGGCAACAATTCCATTGGTAAACCAAAGCAAAGACTGGATACACGGCGTATTCATGGGATCAATCACAGGCTCGGAAATTACAGCAGCAGCTCTCGATCTTAAAGCCGGCACTATCCGCCGCGACCCGTTTGCGATGCTGCCCTTCTGCGGCTACCACATGGGCGATTATTTCGCGCACTGGCTGAAACTTGGCAAGAAAGCGCAGGACGAAGGAAAGGGCGACAAGCTTCCAAAGATTTTCTTTGTTAACTGGTTCCGCAAAAGCGCGGAAGGCAAATTCATGTGGCCAGGTTACGGCGAAAACAGCCGCGTACTCGCGTGGATGTTCGATCGCTGCGACGGTGCGGACAACTGCATTGAAACGCCGATCGGCAACCTGCCCAAACCCGGCAGCATCGAGCCGCCCGCAGGCGTTAGCGCGGAAGTAATGGCGGAACTTACAAAAGTAGACGTTGAAGGCTGGAAGAAAGAAATCGCAGACGTTCGCGAAAACCACTATTCCAAATTCGGCGAGCATCTTCCAAAGGTACTTTACGAGCAGTTAGACAAAATGGAAAAAGGCTTGAATAGCTAACTTGGGGCTTGGTATACAGGAACCACGGATTTAGCGGATTAACACGGAACTCTTAAGGGGGCCGTGTTAATCCTGAGCTTGAATTTTACATCAGCTAATATAATAGGTTAATAACTCCCGACGGTTTCTCTGTGTAGCTCTCGGTTCAGCATTGACAGAATAAGCGCTGTTCCGACCGGCTGTTTGTACGGCACGGTAAAATTACCGCCCATGTAATTCACTGTAAAAATACGCTGTCTTTCACCAGACGGGTTAAGCGCTTCCAGTCTCACAGAAAGCGGATAGGGATTTTGAGGAATGTTATAGTTAAAAAGACCGAAAATTTCATTGTTTGCCAGTTGTTCAGGATTAGTTACCGTTATCTGCACCGGCGTATTTATAGAAATAGTTGTATTGGCGGCGGGGTTCTGCGATACAACGGTTTCGCCGGCTTCATTGGCGCTTTTTTCCTTTAAAATAAATTGAAAGTTAATTCCCGTTGTAGAAATCAGCTCAAGCGCTTTTGTAACGGAAAGTCCTGTAAGCTGCGGAACCGAAACGGTCAGGTTCTCCCTTCCCCTGCTTACAACAAATTCAAGTGTAGTGGGTCCCGATATATCCGCTCCGGGTTCGGGTTTTTGCGCAATAATTGTTCCGGGGTTTTCCGATGAAAATTCAAATACAATCGGCTCTCTTATCGTAAGAAGGGTAATGCCTCCTGCCGTCGCTTGAAGGGTCATTAAATCCATTCTGACTTCGTCAATATTGCGGCTGATAAAATTCTCAACCTTGTTGACAATCACGCCCTGACTCACAACAAGGCGTATTCTGCGCCCCGCTTTTACGATTGTCCCCGCGCGCGGCTCCTGCTCCAGAATAAAACCTTTATCTCTTGATGTTTGCGAATAACGCAGTTGAAGGCGCGGATAAAGTTCTTTTACCTGCAATTCAAGCAGGGCAGCAGTTAGTTCCTTTCCTATCACATCGGGAACCATTGTCTGCTCCTCACCGCGCACCGCGACAAAAAAAACAGAAACAGCGACAATACCCACTAAAATAATGAGAGCCGCGACTGAAATAATAAACATCCTTAGGTGGTTTGCCACATAGCCTTCTACCGAACTTAAATCCAAGCGCATATATTCCTCGTTATAATTGGGAACTTAAAAAATCCCTCGCCCCGTTTAAAAAGTCGCGCCAAAAAAGCGCTTTCTTTGTCTGGTACTGCAGTTTGGTTACAGCGAGGACTCCTTCCCCTGTTTGTATCAGTATACCACTGTTTTTATCTATTCCCAAGACCTTACCGGAGGGAAAACGCCCGCCGCCGGTTTCGGCGCCAGTGTAAATATCAGATTCCAATATAAATAATTCTTTCCCGTTATGGACAGTCCTGCAAAGAGGCCACGGGTTAAAAGCCCTTATTTTCGCGTCGATTTCCGAGGCGTTTTGGCTCCAGTCAATAATGCCGTCATCTTTGGTAAACAGCTTACAGTAAGCCGCTTCACTGTGATTTTGCGCTGACATTTTTGCAGTTCCGTCTGCGATTTTTTCAAGCGCGGCGGGCAGCATGACAGCGGCTTTTTGCGCGGCTATTTCTCCAAGCGAGGTTGAAGTTTCCCTTCCTGTTAACTGTATTTGCTCAACGGCAAGAATATCTCCGCAGTCCATTTCACCTGCCAGAGTTTGAATTGAAACTCCCGTTACAGAGTCGCGGTTTAAAATCGCCGCCTGAATAGGAGAAGGTCCTCTGTATTTTGGCAGGAGGCTTGGGTGAATATTTATCCCGCCCATTGGAAATAACGCTAAAAATTTGGGACCGAAAAAATGCCCGTAAGCAAATGAAACAAGCAGATCGCATTTTAACCCGGCGATCCGCTCTCTTGCGGCTGAATCAAGTTTTAAAGGTTTAAGGATCGGCGTTATGTTTAACCTTTGCGCGGCTTCCCCGATTTCTGTCGGTGCCGGCGCTGCGCTCCTTCCCTTTGGAGTGTCAGGATTTGTGAGAACGCCCGCAAGCTCAATTCCTTGAATATGACAAATTGCTTCCAGCGCCGGAACCGCAATAGAAGGACTGGCGGCAAACAGGATTCTCATTTCTTTGAATTCTTCTCATATTTTTCAATCAGTTTCACTCGTTTTTTTTCAGGAACATGGTCTAAAAATAAAACGCCTTCCAAATGATCGTATTCATGCTGAATAACCCGCGCCAGAAGACCGCCTGTTTCCAAAGTAAACGGCCTCCCTTTCACATTCCACGCCTGAATTTTTATCGATTCGGAACGGATAACATTCGCGTATATACCGGGAACAGAAAGACATCCTTCCTCGTATTTGGAAGTTGAATGAGATGTTTCTAAAATCGACGGATTAATAAAAACGCGCTCCTCGTCACCTTCGATATGAGTGACAAAAATTCGCTTCGAAAGCCCTATCTGAGGGCCTGCTACCCCTACGCCCTTGTCGCGTTTAAGGATTTCCAGCATTTGGCGCGCGGTATCAACAATATCATCGTCGATTTTGTCGATTTTTTTTGCTTTTTGCCTGAGCAAATCATCGCCCAGGGTAATTACATTCATAATACTAATATACAAAAAAAAATACCTCTCGCCAAGACGCGGAATATTAATTTTTATAAAAGGAAATACTAAAATTGACAAAAATACGCATAATATAATAAAATGATTAATGGCAATTTCAGATTATTTATTAACATCCGCAGTAACAGGATCACGAAAAAAAATCATTTATGTTGACGATGTTCAGTACTCAAGGCTTACAATAAAAAACAAACTCGGTGAATATTATGAAGTATACACGGTGGAATCCGCCGTTAAAATGTTTGAAGTTATAGATAAAATCGGACCGAACCTAATAATACTGGATATTAATATGCCGGAAATGGACGGCTTCGACATTATCGTTAAACTAAAATATGATAACCGCTATTCGATGATCCCGATAATTTTTTTAACAAGCCGCACCGATAAAGAAAGCGTTATGAAAGGTTTGAAACTGGGCGCCGCCGATTTTTTTACTAAACCCTTTGATACAAAAAAATTAATAGAAAGCATCGAAAAACATTTAAATTCAAATAATGAGAACAAAATCAAAACAGAAGAAAATAATGAAACCAGACCCAACATTTTAATTGTAGACGATATTACAATAATGTTAAGAACTATACATTTTTCTTTACATAATAAATATAATGTAACTCTTTTATCAAAATCCGAACTTGTCATGGAATATCTTCAAAATAACGAAACTGATTTAATATTGCTTGATTTATTAATGCCCGGTTTAACAGGTTACGATCTGATTCCCATGATTAGGGCATTGCCGGAATATTCGGATATTCCCATTTTGGTAATTTCCACCGAAGGTAAGAAAGATACCATAAACGAGGTATTAAAGCTCGGTGCAAACGACTTTATTACAAAGCCTTTTACACCTGAAGAATTAAATGTAAAAGTTGACAGACATCTGAGAATAGGGAAACACGCGAAGAGAATGAAGAATGAAATCGATTATTTTTTGAGTTAATGGCGGCTATTGACTAATACAGCCGTTTGTGGTTAAATTTAGCGCATGAGCGTGCTTTTAAGTCAGAAAATATCGGTCCTCTACGACCGTTTTAAAGACATCTATGTGACCTTTACCAAGGAAATTATCCAGGTTACAGGGCTTTTAACACAGCAAATACATTTAAAATGCGGAAACGACTTCTGGCCGTGCGTGGTCTATACATCTTCATTTGAAGGCGCAAAAGTCGTCGCCAATATTAAAACCGGTCTTTTAGCGAAGCTTCAAGCAACTAACAATTTTGTAAACCTGCGCTTGTGTTTTAAACCGCCGGGAGAATCAAATACAGTAACATTTTTTGTGGCAGCCCGTGTCATAGCGAACGCGCCGTACGGTAATTCGCCCGATGTAAATATGTTTTCCCTCCAGTTTTCCAACCGCCCGCCGGATGATTTTATCGAGATCATGGGACGCATTTTAGATGCGAATGTCAATTCTGTAAAACGCAAAGACGACAGAATTCCTTTAACTCCTGATAACATGAGAAGATTGAATATCCTTTCTACGGAAAGCGCGGTTTTTATTCAGGGTGTGCCGCGCAGATGCATATTAAGAGACCTTTCGTTTTCAGGATCGAAATTAATAATGATGGGCGTTCCCAAATTCCTTTTAGACAAGGAAGCCGCAATTCGCGTTGACTTTAATGATCCAAGAGAAATTTTTACAATCAAAGGAAAATTTGTGCGGGCGGAAAGCGTCGAAGGAAAAAAAGAAATGGTAGCGCTGGGTCTTAATTACGATGAAAAAACGATTCCGATGGGTTACAAGATACGTCTTAACGATATGTTAACAGCGTCACGCGCTTCTGACCGCGGCGCGGAACTAACGGAAGAAACCAAATCCTCCTAATGAAAAAAAGAATTGTTTTTTTACCTGTTCCCGATAGTTTTAAAAAACAATATAATAAATCCGGCGAAGCTTTCCCGATAAACCCAAACATTCCGATTCCGGTGGAAGTGGACGAAGAAAATCAGGAGTCCGCTTTATCAGAGTTAAACATGGATATGATTATCTCAGGTATGTTACGCGCCATCGAAGAAAAACAGGTAAAACAAAGATGGATAGATTATTACTCGGGGTTTATACTGTTCATGCGCCCCGACATTCTGGAAATATGCCAGGAAGAAATTAACAGGAAAAACTAATCCGGCAGGGCAAGCGCAAGGACTTCCTCAAAGCGTTCGACGGGGTGAAACTCGATTCCTTTTTTTACATGATCGGGTATTTCGTCTAAATCGCGTTCGTTTTGTTTTGGGAAAACTATGTGTTTCGCTTTGTTCCTGCGGGCGGCTATTGTTTTCTCCTTTAAACCGCCGATTGGCAACACCTGCTCTGTAAGTGAAAGCTCGCCTGTCATTACAAGACGGGGTGTGATGATTTTTTCCCGCATCAGCGACAAAAGCGCCACCGCCATCGTGATGCCGGCGGAAGGACCGTCTTTAGGCGTCGCGCCTTCGGGAATATGCAGATGAATGCGGTTTTTCTCGAACCACTCGGTATTAACGCCGTACTTTGTAACAGCCAGTTTACGCGCGACAGTCATAGCGATTTCGGCGCTTTCTTTCATTGTCTCGCCCATTTTGCCGGTTAGGGCGAACCCTTCTTTTCCGGGAACCGATATAGCTTCGATTACCAAAGTGTCGCCGCCCATGCTTGTCCATGCGAGACCAACAGACATACCCGCCTTATCAGCCGTTTTAATGTCATCTTCACGGAACAGAGGTTTTCCTAAATGTTTTTCCAGTAATTTTTTATCAATATTAAAAACCAGCGGCTTTTCTTCGGTTTTCTCAAGCGCGTCAACAATCTGCTTTGCGATCTTACGGTGAATTTTGTCAAGATTTTTTTCAAAGTTGCGAACACCCGCTTCGCGCGCATAGGCGTTTGCTATGTGTAAAAGACTGTCCTTTGTGTATTTTACCTGGTTTTTCTTTAGTCCGTTTTTTTCAAGGCTTTTAGGCAGAAGGTAACGCTTTGCGATTTCCAATTTTTCCGTGTCGATGTAACCGGGCAGTTGAATTATTTCCATGCGATCAAGAAGCGGCACAGGAATTGTATCCAGAGTATTTGCCGTAACGATAAAAAACACATGGGAAATATCAAAAGGTAAATCAAGATAGTGATCCCTGAATGAATTATTCTGCTCAGGGTCTAAAACTTCCAAAAGCGCGCTTGCGGGATCACCTTGATAACTTGATCCCATTTTATCGATTTCGTCGATCATAAAAACAGGATCTTTCGTCTTTACAATCTTAAGCCCCTGAATTATTTTCCCCGGCATCGCGCCTATGTATGTGCGCCTGTGTCCCTTAATCTCGGCTTCGTCTCTCATGCCGCCGACAGAAAACCTGAAAAACTGCTTGCCTAAAGCGCGCGCGATTGATTTTCCTACGGAAGTTTTTCCCACACCCGGAGGCCCTACAAGGCAGACTATCGTACCCTTTGTATCCTTTCTAAGTTTTCTAACCGCCAAAAATTCTACTATTCTCGCTTTTACGTCTTTTAGCCCGTAATGATCTTCTTCGAGTATTTCCTGCGCTTTTTTCAATTCAAAGTGTTCAGGCTCAGGATTCATCCACGGAAGAGAGGCGATAACATCCAGATAATTGCGCGTAACTGTAAATTCGGCGGAATTAGGCTCCATCATGGAAAACTTTTCCATCTCCTGCTCAACGGCTTCTTTTACTTCGCCTTCGAACTTAAAACTGTCAAACTTATCTTTAAAACGCTGGTAATCCGAACTTTTAGCGTCTGTTGTAAGACCAAGTTCCGTTTTAATAGCTTTTAACTCTTCTTTTAAAAAATAATCCCTCTGGGATTTTTCTATTTTATCGTTAATCTCTCTTTGAATCTTTTTTTGAATCCTAAGAAGTTCCTGCTCTTTTTTAATAAAAACAAGCACCTGTTCCATGCGCTTGCGCACATTTAAAACTTCTAAAATCTTTTGTTGTTCCGCTTTATCGATATTTAAAATACTCGCGATAAAATCGGCAATCTTTCCCGGATGATCAATATTGATCATGTTAAGCCGCATTTCCTCGGAAAAAAGCGGATTATTTTCACTGATCTGCTTCATCTCGGAAATAAGAGCTCTTGTTAACGCCTTTACTTCGTTTGTGTCGTCTTCATCTTCTTCAAGATACTCAACAGCCGCGACAATCGGATTACTTGGATGAAGAGTCTTTTTTACTTTAAAACGTTTTAATGTAGAAATAAATATGTTAACCCCGCCGTCAGGCAGATTTATTTTCTTTACAATTTTAGCGACAGTGCCGACTGTATACAAATCGGTGATACTCGGCGCGTCTGTTTCATTTAAAAGCATAACAAGGCCGATAAGCCCGTCGCCAGAGTTGGCGTCTTCTACAACCTTCACATCGACAGGGTTGCCGATCATAATGGGCGTAAAAATCCCCGGAAAAATGGGACGCCCCATAAGCGCCACAAGAGGCAGTTTGTTGGGAAGAAGCTGATCTATAGGTATTATTTGATCTGACATAAAAAAAATACAGCCTGGTACACACTAACCGCGGATCAGCGCAGATTAGACGGATTAACACGGATTAAGAAGAGATCAAATTTACAACCTCAAAAAAATCAGCGCTAATCTGTGCCAATCCGCGTGAATCCGTGGATCATGTGTCCCAAGTATTAACCTTTTACGCTGTAGAAGGCTTTTTTGCCGGCGTACTCTGAAATGCCGGAAAGTTCGTCTTCGATTCTCATGAGCTGGTTGTATTTGCAAACACGATCCGTTCTGCTCATTGAACCGGTTTTAATCTGTCCTGTTTCAAGAGCGACAACCAAGTCCGCGATGAAGCTGTCTTCTGTTTCGCCTGAGCGGTGCGAAACGATCGCCGTATAACCGGCTTTTTTCGCCATCTCTACGGCTTCGTAGGTTTCTGTAAGAGAGCCGATCTGGTTTACTTTAATCAGAATGGAGTTACAGGCGCCCATCTTGATGCCTTTTTCCAAACGCTTTGTGTTTGTTACAAAGAAATCGTCGCCGACTATCTGCACCTTGTTTCCGAGGCTCTTTGTAAGTTTCACATAACCGTCCCAGTCATCCTGATCAAGCGGGTCTTCGATTGAAATAATCGGGTATTTGTTTACCCACCCTGTGTAGATTTCGATCATTTCGTCGGCTGAGAAAAGTTTGCCGGGATTTGATTTCCAGAATTTGTAGCCTTTCTTGCCGCCTTCATCAAAAAGCTCGGAGCTGGCGCAGTCAAGCGCGATCATCATCTGCTCGCCGGGTTTGTATCCGGCTTTTTCAATCGCCTTCATGATATATTCCAAAGCTTCGTTGTTGTCGATATCGGGAGCAAAGCCGCCTTCATCGCCTACTGCAGTATTCTTACCGGCAGTGTGAAGAATATTTTTAAGACTGTGGAAAACTTCCGCAGTCCAGCGAACCGCTTCTCTCATGGATTCGGCGCCCACAGGCATTACCATGAATTCCTGAAAGTCGATTTTATTATCAGCGTGTTTGCCGCCGTTAACGATATTAGCCATCGGAACAGGCAGAAGGTTCGCGTGAAACGCGCCTAAGTATTTGTACAAAGGCACGCCAAGATACTCAGCCGCCGCGCGGGCGGTCGCCATGGATACGCCGAGAATCGCGTTTGCGCCGAGTTTTGCCTTGTTTTCGGTACCGTCAAGCTCGATCATTGTCCTGTCGATATCAACCTGATCCAGAGCATCGTAGCCAATCAGTTCCTGAGCGATAATATTGTTGACATTTTCGACCGCTTTTAAAACGCCCCTACCCAAATAACGGCCTTTATCTCCGTCTCGAAGCTCAACCGCTTCATAAGCGCCTGTACTTGCGCCCGATGGCACTGCCGCGCGGCCTAAAGAGCCGTCTTCCAGCATTACATCGACCTCTACAGTTGGATTTCCCCGTGAATCAAGAATCTCACGAGCCTCCACATATTCAATTAAACTCATATTCGTCCTCCAAATAGTGTATTTATATAATATATGGTGGGGCATATTCGGTTAGAAGTCAAGATTGATAAAATGAATGTATACCTAAGGATTTTATCAGACATACAATCGATTTGACCTGTTCAAATATGATAAAAATCACTACACTTACCGTATAATATATGAACTTTACAGACTTTAACCTGCACCCGGATTTACAAAGAGGCATTTCTGAAGCCGGATATGAAACCTGCATGCCTGTTCAGGAGCAGGCGCTTGTTCATGCTTTCGGCGGACAGGGTTCAAATGCTCCGCAAGACTGTCATGCTTCGCAAGATTTGTATGTTCAATCTCAGACAGGGACGGGAAAAACCGCCGCCTTTTTAATAATTATTTTTCAAAGGATGTTAACCGAGGAAGCTCTTTATAAAAAAAAGGCTTTAATTATGGCGCCTACAAGAGAGCTTGCAGTTCAAATCGAAGAAGAAGCGAAAATGCTCGGGAAGTACCTTCCATTTAAAACCGGTTCTTTCTACGGCGGCGTAGGCTATGCGCAGCAGGAAAAATTGCTGCGCGACAATGCGCAGATTCTTGTCGGGACTCCGGGAAGGGTCTTAGACCTTAACAAATCCGGCAAAATGAATTTAATGGAAATTTCTTTTCTTGTTCTTGACGAAGCCGACAGAATGTTTGACATGGGTTTTTATCCCGACCTTCGAAAATTGATCAGGGTGGTGCCTTCTTCAGAGCGCAGGCAGACCATGCTTTTCAGCGCTACATTGAACGCGTGGGTAAAAAATCTTGCATGGGAATATACAAAAACGCCGTTTGAAATTGATATTGAACCTGAAACCGTTACAGTCGAAGAAATTACGCAGGTTCTTTACCATGTTCCTTCCGGCGAAAAGATGACTCTTCTTTTGGGTATTTTAAAACGGGAACAGCCTGAGAGCGCGATAATTTTTTGCAACACAAAAAAACACACGGAAATTGTCGCAAAAAGATTGAAGATGAACGGTTACACCTGCGAGTTTATCATCGGCGACTTGCCGCAGGTTAAACGATTAAAAATAATTGATAATGTAAAGAGCGGAAAAATTAAAATGCTTGTCGCTACAGATGTCGCGGCGCGCGGACTTGATATCGAAAGCCTCGCGATGGTTATTAATTTCGATCTTCCCGTGGAGGCTGAAAATTATGTTCACCGTATCGGAAGAACCGCCCGCGCGGGAAAGACAGGCAAGGCGATAACTCTTGCAAGCGAGCAGGATGTTTACGAGTTACCCGCAATTGAACGGTATATCGGAAAGAAAATTCCTTCAGAGATGGCGATGGATGAACATTACGAAGAAGACAAGAGTGCGGGCGTTCGCATTCAAACTGACGATTATTCGCGTACAAATAACGAGCAAAGGAGTTCTCGCCAAGACGCAAAGGCGCCAAGAACGCCAAGAAAAAACAAAACGGGGGAATCATTCAAAGGTACAAAGCGCACGGAGAACACAGATAGAGAACGAGGAAAAGAAAAAAAATCTTCCTTCTCTGCGCGATCTCCGCGTCCCTCCGCGACCGCTGCGTCCTCTGCGAGAAAATCTTCTCCACCAATTCCGCATCAGGATTTATCGCAGCTTTCAATGGAAGAAAGAATGGCTGTTTACAAAAAGAAGTATGCAAGAAAGCAGCCTGTTGAAACAGAAAAAAAGATCATATGCGAGACTGCCGATCAGAAACCTTTAATTCAAGAAGAAACAAAAAAGAAAGGAATTTTATCCGCGCTTAAAGGATTGTTTAGAAAAAAATGATTACCATTACCGACTTAAGTCTGATCTTCGGAGAGAGAACTCTCTTTAAAGATGTCAATTTAAAATTTACTCCCGGCAACTGTTACGGGATAATCGGCGCTAACGGAGCCGGTAAATCCACTTTTTTAAAAATTCTTTCAAGCGAGATTGAACACGACAAGGGAGAAATTTCCATCGCCAAAAATCAGCGTATTGCCGTTCTAAAACAGGATCACTTTGCCTATGAAGAATTCCCGGCTCTTGAAACGGTTGTTATGGGTTACCCTAAACTTTACGCTGTACAGAAAGAGCGCGAAGCAATCTACTCAAAAGAAGATTTTACAGAAGCTGACGGTCTTAGAGCAAGCGAACTTGAAGCGGATTTCGCCGAACTTGGCGGATGGGAAGCCGAAGCGCAGGCGGGACAGCTCCTTTCCGGTCTCGGTCTTGATGAAGAAGACCATGGAAAACTCATGGCGGAGCTGGATGAATCAAAAAAAGTGCGCGTACTTTTAGCGCAAGCTCTGTTCGGCAATCCCGATATTCTGCTTTTGGACGAACCAACCAATGGTTTGGATTTAGAATCAATCCAATGGCTTGAAGATTTTTTAATTGAATTTCCAAACACGGTAATTGTAGTATCTCACGACCGCCATTTTTTAAATTCTGTCTGCACCAATGTCTGCGATATCGACTTTGGAAAAATCACTCCGTATTCCGGCAATTACGATTTCTGGTACCAGATGAGCCAGATTTTACAGCGGCAGGCGCGCGACCAGTTAAAAAAACGCGAAGACAAGGCGAAAGAATTAAAAGAGTTCATACAAAGGTTTGCGTCTAACGCAAGCAAGGCGCGCCAGGCGACAAGCCGGAAAAAAGTTTTGGAAAAACTCGATCTTGATAATGTTCCCGTAACAAGCAGAAAATTTCCTTATGTCGGCTTTAAACCGGATCGCGAAATCGGCAACAATGTGCTTCGGGTTGAAAAATTAAATTTTTCATTTGAAGGCTCCGCTCTTTTAAAAGATTTTTCTTTAACTGTAAACAAGGGCGATAAAATCGCGTTTGTTGGAATTGAACATTCGTCAAAATCCGCCTTTTTTGACATTGTTTCAGGCGAAAAACAGGCGGAAGGCGGCGACATCTATTGGGGGCAGACAACGTCATTTTCGTATTTCCCAAAAGAAAATTCCGCTTTTTTCAATTCCGATTTATCAATCACAGACTGGCTTCGCCAGTATTCGCCCGATCAGGATGAAACCTATGTTCGCAGTTTCCTCGGGCGGATGCTTTTCTCAGGCGAAGAAGCATTAAAACCTGTGCGCGTTCTTTCAGGAGGCGAAAAAGTGCGCTGCATGCTCTCGAAAATGATGCTCTCAGGAAGTAATGTGCTAATCCTTGACGAGCCTACAAACCACCTCGACTTGGAAGCCATCACAGCGCTTAACGACGGTCTTGCGGCGTTCCCAGGAGTTATTCTTTTTAATTCGCATGATCATGAATTTATCAACTCTATCGCAAACCGCATTATAGAAATTTTACCTCAGGAAGAAGGCGACGGATATATTGACCGAATGATGCAGTTTGACGATTATCTTACAGACGCAAGCGTAAAACAACTCCGCTCTGCGGCTTACCACAACACGCAGAGATTGCGAATTTAAAATTAATTATTCTTTTTTAGCGCATATATAACTGCTTTTTTACCGGATAAGAGAACAGGTGTTTGTGTTTGAATTTCAAAAAAATCAGGAATCGCATTCTTAAAAACATCATCGTTAACGTACAGCAGTACTGCACGCCCGCCGTCTTTCAGTAATTTATAAAAAATGTCAAACATTTTAATTAAAAAACCTTTATTGTCAATTTCTTTGTGATGTCCCCATGGAGGATCTGTTACAATCACGTCAATTGTTTTATTTTCAATCACCGAAGGCAACTTGATAAAATCCATATTATGAAGAATAATCCCGCCGCTTTTGCGTTTTTTAAACTTGTTATAAGTATATTTGAATGTATCTTCGTCATTATCGCAGGCTATAAATTTTGTTATATGAAAATATTTTACCGCCGCGCCCGGAATTGAACCGTAACCGCAGAACGGATCAAGCGCGGTATCGTTATGTGAAAGATCCGCCATGCGGCACAATGTCCACGCCAGAGGTGGAGGCAGTTCTCCTTTATGAAGCGTTTTTTCCCATGAAGAACGCAAAGTAAGACGTTTCATAAAGATTGAAAATCCTTCGTTACGGCGCAGAAACCAGAACTCGGTATCGGCAAGAACGCGGTTAACTTTCAAACCGGAAAGCCGCGATATTTGCTTCTCCGCTTCTGCGCGCAGTTTTTCATCGATTGCCGCAGGTACATTTTCATTGGAGACAATAATTCTGAAAGTCTTAATATTGCTGCTATTATCAGCAATCGTTTTAATATTAAACACGGAGTTACACGGAGTTTTTAAGGGAGAAGAGTTACTTTCTTTAATAAAATATTTAATACAATTTTCAATCTCAGCGGTATAAAAATTTTCATCTCCTTTGCGTTCATTGCGAATCTTTGCGTTCTTTGCGTGATTCCCTTCTGACAAATTTATAACAGCAAAAATATTATTAAAACAAAGAAAATTTAATTTATCGTAACTTGTTTCAGTTTCAAAAAGAACCGCGCCGTCCAAAAGTTTATTTATCTTTACGTCAGAAAGACGCTCTCTTACAACAACGGCGATAAAGTTCTGCAGCCCCGGAATAAATGTCGCGTAAAAGAGGTTCACTTATTAAAGTATCAGGAACAGCCTGTTGTTCCGCCGCAGGTATCGCATTTCATGCAGGTGCCGTTTCTTACAAGCGTGAATGAACCGCAGGAAGAGCATGGATCTCCTTCGTAGCCCTTGATACGCGCCTGAACGATCTTTATAACTTCGCTTTCCTGCGGATACGCTTCCATTACCGCAACCTGGGCTTGAGGCGAAGACGCTGACTGCGCGTGAAGCCCCGAAGGTGAAGAAAAACTTTGCCCTTTTATAACATTTCCTGAATTACCGGAAGGGTTTCCCTGCTGAGGCGCTTTAGGCGCTTTAGCCGCCGGAACTGTTACGCTGTTAGGTCTGAAACCCGCGCTTGTTTTGTCATTGCGAGGTTTGGGATCGGCGGCGTCAGCTTCGCTTTTGGTTCCTGTGGAGATTAAATCTTCAGGTTTTACCTGACCCAGATCGCTTCGTTTTAAATAGCTAATCGCCAAATCGCGGAAAACATAGTCGATTACGCTGGTCGCCATTTTCACATAATCGTGTCCCTGCACCATGCCGTTCGGCTCAAAGCGGCTGAACGTGAACGCGTCAACATATTCTTCCAAAGGCACGCCGTATTGCAAACCAAGCGAAACGGTAATAGCAAAACTGTTTAAAAGGCTTCGGAAAGCCGAACCTTCTTTCTGCATATCAAGGAAGATTTCGCCGAGGCTTCCGTCCTCAAACTCTCCCGTTCTGATAAAAATCGAATGTCCGCCGATTTTCGCTTTTTGGGTGTAACCCATCCTGCGGTTCGGAAGCGGTTTTCTAAGCCCGCGGACACTTGCCATTTTTTTTCTGTCCGGAGTCAAAGACGGCAGTTCCAATCCTTTTTCAACTTTAAGAATAGTGTCGGCTAACGGATCGGTTCCCGGAGCGAATGTGTTTAAAGGCTGAGAAAGTTTTGAGCCGTCGCGGTAAAGCGCGACTGCTTTTAAACCGTTCTTCCACGAGAGCATATAAGCGCCTTTTACATCGTCATAATTGGCGCTATTTGGCATATTGATAGTTTTGGAAATCGCTCCGGAAATAAAGGGCTGTACAGCCGCCATCATGCCGATATGCGCTGTCCACGAAATGGATCGCTTTCCTTTTTTGCCGGAAGGCGCGGCGGTATCAAACACCGCGTAATGTTCTTTTTTAAGTCCCGGAGCACCTTCAAGACCCATTGTGCCGCAGGCAAAAAGTTCCGCGTCCTCAATGTCCTGACCGCTAAAACCAAGATGTTTAAGAAGACTGAAACCCTGAAGCGACCATGTGCTTTCCGGGATTTTTAATTCTTCTTCGATAAACATTTTACCGAGTATGTAAGGATTAAAAACACCTTCAAAATTAAGAGCTGTCTTTACGGCGTCCTCCGCCGCGGCGAGAGCTTCGTGGGTAAAACCTTTTTCTTTAAGCGTTTCATGGCTGATCGCAGGAGCGCCTCTTAAAGTTTTTCTTCCCGTCGCGTAAGCGACAATTTCTTCGATTGCATCGGGATTATAACCCAGGCTTTCAAGAGCGGGCGGTACAGATTGATTTATTATTTTAAAATATCCGCCGCCTGCGAGTTTTTTAAATTTAACAAGAGCGAAATCAGGCTCGATGCCTGTTGTATCGCAGTCCATTAAAAGACCGATTGTTCCGGTTGGCGCGATTGCCGTAACTTGCGCGTTACGGTATCCGTGAACCTTTCCTAAATCAAGAGCCCTGTCCCATGCGGATTTTGCCGCTTCTAAAAGATACGCAGGGCAACACGCCGGATCAATCCCTCTTGGAGATGTGTGAAGATTTTCATATTCGCTGTCTGAGGCGTTGTTAACCGCGCGCCTGTGGTTGCGGATAACGCGCAGCATATTATCCGCGTTATCGTTGTAGTGTAAAAACGGACCGTGTTCCGAAGCCATGCGGGCGGATTGCGCGTAAGCTTCGCCTGAAAGAAGAGCGGAAAGAGCACCCGCTACCGCCCTGCCCTGTTCCGAGTCATAGGCAAGACCCATAACCATAAGGAGAGTTCCCAGATTAGCATAACCAAGACCGAGAGTGCGGTATTGATACGAAAGCTCGGCGATACGCATAGACGGAAATTGCGCCATCACAACGGAGATTTCCAAAATCGTTGTCCAGATATCAATAGCGTGAAGGTATCCGTCAACATTAAATTCATTTTTCTGTTTGTCGTAAAAGTGCGCGAGATTAATGGAAGCGAGGTTACACGCGGTGTCGTCAAGGAACATGTATTCCGAACACGGATTGGAAGCCCGGATTTCGCCGCCTGCGGGGCATGTATGCCAGTCATTAATTGTTGTGTGGTACTGAAGCCCGGGATCGGCGCACTGCCAGCTTGTTTTTGCGATATCGTTCCAAATCTTTCTGGCTTTAACCGTTTTTACGGTTTCTCCGGCAACGCGGCTTTTAAGTTCCCAGTCCGTGTCGTTTAACACAGCGCGCATAAAATCATCACTTAAGCGAAGGCTGTTGTTGGAACTCTGTCCTGACACTGTATTGTACGCTTCATCGTCCCATGCGGTGGAATACTGCGAAGCGTCAACATCTTCATCGCCCTGTTCAAGACGGCGAAGCTGCTGGTAAAGGTAGGAAGGCGGAATTTTGTCACCTAACGCCGCGCGCAGAACCATCGCAAGCTCGTGGTTTTTCTCGGCATTGAATTTATCGTCTTCAGGGCCTCTAAAAACAGAAAGCGCGCGTTTAATCGCGTCGATATGTTTTTTTAGAATCATGGAGCCTGTAACCATCGAGGCGACTTTATGCTCCTCCCCGGCTTTCCAGCCGATGTATTTTTCAACATCGGGATGGTCGATATCCAGGGTTACCATCTTGGCTGCCCTGCGGGTTGTGCCGCCTGATTTTATCGCCGACGCCGAACGGTCGCCTATTTTTAAAAATGACAAAAGACCGGACGAAACGCCGCCGCCTGAAAGGTTTTCGTTCATTCCGCGGATACGCGAAAAATTGGAACCTGTCCCTGAACCGTATTTAAAAAGACGGGCTTCACGGGTCATAAGATCCATAATACCGCCTTCGTTTACAAGATCGTCATCAATAGAAAGGATAAAACAAGCATGAGGCTGGGGGCGTTTGTAGGCGCTGTCGGATCTTACCACCTTTGCCTTTTCAACATCGAAATAATAATGCCCCTGCGCCGGCCCGTCGATCCCGTAGACCGAATACATACCGGTATTGAACCACTGAGGGCTGTTTGGAGCCGCGATTTGATGAGCAAGCATGTAGCAAGTCTCATCATAGAAGGCATTTTCGTCCTCCTGAGTGTCAAAATAGTTATTTTGCCTGCCCCATTCAAGCCAAGTGAAGGCAAGACGGTGAAAAACCTGCCGGGAATCGTGTTCCGCGCCGTCTTCGGGCAGAGAATTACCCGGATCTTCGGGAGTATTGCCCATTTTTGCCCACTTTTTCCAATCGTAAATCTTATCTTTAGGCACTCCTGCCTTGCGGAAGTACTTTTGAGCGATAATATCAGCCGCGATCTGGCTCCAAAACGCCGGAACAACTACTGTATCTTCGGAAAAAATGGCTTTACCGTTTGGATTTCGGATTTCGCTCTTGCGCCGCTCCCAAACAATATCAAAATACGGACCGCTCTCGCAGTCGGTAAAAAAACGTTGAATTTTCATCCCCAAACCCTTTTTTAGTAAACTTCTACGGAACAACGCGGCAAAGCGCACATTACCACACTAATAGCGTTGTGGATCAGAGTGTACACCATATACAGCGTAGTTGGCAAGAGGCTGAGAGGAAAAATAAAAATAATTATTTAATAAGAATTATAATATGCAATAAGTTATAAATTTGACCATATTTTTATTGCAATAAGTTGTAAATTCGACCATTTTTTCATTGCAATAAGTTGAAATTTTAACCATTTTTTCATTGCAATAAGTTGTAAATAGGCTATAATGTTACATAGAGATAAAATATGCTCAGAAGAAAGATGATAAACCGCTTGATTGAGTGGAAAAACAGTCAAAATAAGCCCGCTTTGCTAATAAAAGGAGCAAGGCAGGTTGGAAAGACATTTATAATCAGGGAGTTTGCAAAGGCAAATTATAAGAACTTTATTGAGATAAATTTTGAAAAACAGCCGTCCATAAAAAAGGTATTCGAGGAAGACCTGGACGCGAGAACGATCATCCTTAACCTTTCTGCAATGGGTATGGGACCATTTGAAGAAAGCTCTACGCTTATATTTTTTGACGAAGTACAGAGCTGTCCGCAGGCGCGCACAGCGATAAAATTCCTTGTAGAAGACGGGCGCTTCGATTATATCGAGTCAGGCTCGCTTTTGGGGATTGGCTTTAAGGATGTTTCATCCTACCCTGTCGGTTATGAAGAACAGGCTGCCATGTACCCCCTCGATTTTGAAGAATTCCTGTGGGCGAAAGGCGTAACACCGGAGGTTATAAATAAACTGCGCGAAGCTTATAACGAGGTATTGCCTGTGGATGAGTTTCTTCATAATCGGATCATGAAGACCTACAGAGAATATTTGATTACAGGCGGAATGCCCGCCGCGGTGAACACATATATAGAAAACGATGATTTTTCCAAAACATTGAAGGTTCAAACAGTTATACTCGACAGCTACCGGGATGACATTTCAAAGTACGCAGACAGGGAAAAAATCTTTGCAAAGAAAATGTTTGACGCAATACCCGAACAATTGAGCAAGAAAAACAAACGCTTTATTCTTGCCGATTTAGAAAAGGGAACAACCGCAAAGAAGTACGAAAATGCTTCGATGTGGCTTTCAGAAGCCGGAGTCGCGCTTAATTGCTTTAATGTAACAGCTCTGGAAACGCCGCTTAGGTTTAATGAAAAACGGAACCTGTATAAATTGTATATGCTGGACTCAGGACTGTTATGCGCTCTTGGAATGAGAGGCATTCAAAGCGAACTTTTAAACGGCAATATCGAAATAAACGAAGGCGGAATAACAGAAAACGCCGTCGCGCAGGAACTTGCGAAAAAAAATATCCCGCTTTACTACTACGATAAAAAAAGCCGCGCGGAAATTGATTTTGTATTTGCGGAAAATAACGGCATTTCCGTAATAGAAGTAAAATCTGGCAAAAGTTATAAATCTCACGCTTCTTTGGACAACATCTGCGGCGAAGTTCAAACAAAACTGAACAGACGCATTGTTTTAAGCAAATTCAACACTGAAACAGGCGCGAACGGAGTTATTTATTACCCGCTTTATATGTCGATGTTTATATGAGATAATTAGTTAAATATAAGAAAAGGGTTATAATATTTATAGAGAACGGAAGGAACATGAATTTTTTACCTGTAACAGATGAATCCCTAAAAAAGGGAGCAGAAATTATCAAGAAAGGCGGGCTTGTGGCGTTTCCGACGGAAACTGTTTACGGGCTTGGCGCCGACGCGTTCAATCCACAGGCTCTTGCCAGAGTGTTTGAAGTAAAAGGCAGACCGCACTTTGATCCGCTGATTATCCATATCGCCGCAGTCCGCGCGCTGGAAGAGACGGCGGATTTATCGATTCTGGACAGTAAAAACAGAAAAAAACTATTTATGCTCGCGGATAATTTATGGCCGGGACCGCTTTCCATTGTTTTGCCGAAAAATAAAAAAATACCCGGTATCGCCACCGCAGGACTGGAAACCGCGGCTATTCGTTTCCCTTCTCATGAAACAGCGCAAAAATTAATTTCTCTTTCGGGTACCGCGATTGCGGCTCCAAGCGCGAATCCCTTCGGCAGTCTTAGTCCGACAAAAGCGGAACATGTGCGCGACGGATTAGGCGGTAAAATAGATTTAATTCTTGACAGCGGACCTTCGCAAATCGGGCTTGAATCCACCGTTCTGGATTTAACCTGCGAAAATATAAAAATCCTGCGTTCCGGCGGCACTCCCAGGGAGGATATTGAAAAATTAATAGGCGCGGTAAGCGTTGAGAAGGAATCGGAAGATGAACATGGTCTTTCTTCTCCGGGGCAGTTAAAGAAACATTATTCTCCTAAAACGCCTCTTTTTGTGTTTAACCGCGAAGAAATTATTAATCAGCCTGCTGAAGCGAGCTGCGCCACAAGGGAGAGGATCGCTCTTTTATTTTTTGACGGTTCTACAAGGGAGGCATGGCGTAAAACGCAGAAGCCTCTAAAGATAGCCGTTATTAAAGTTCTCTCAGAAACGGGCGACATTAAGGAAGCGGCTTCCAATCTTTTTGAAATCCTCCACGAAATTGACAATTCCAATATATCCAAAATTATCGCGCAGCTTGCGCCGCAGAGCGGGCTGGGAGAAGCGGTTAATGACAGACTTATTCGCGGATCAGTAAAATAAAAGCAGTCCGATCACAGAAAAACCCAAAGCGTAACCGGACTGCGGCGGAGGAACGAAATTAATATTGGAAGTTATCAGATCTGCACTGGGGACATCTGAGCGCTTCAATATTAATCCTTCTAAGACAATTCAGGCATTTTTTTGTTTCTATTGTTTTATTATCTGTATTATCAGACTTATTCTTTTTACCTGAATGTTTAGCTTTTGTTTTAATACCAAACATATCCACTCCTTAAATATTATTTTCTATATAATTATCATAAAAGAATTTTAAAGAATGAACATTTTTGATCAATAATAAAAATATTTTATATAATTTTTCTAATAAAAAATGATTAAAAATGTTCATTATCTTGTAAGAAGTTAAATTATTATACATTCTTTTTCCGGGCTTGATACTAATTCTTAACAGGTGTAAAATTGTAAAATGAACCGTTGCGAGTGGTGCGAAAGCACGGAATTATATACCAAGTATCATGACAAAGAATGGGGCGTTCCCGTATATGACGACCGAAAGCATTTTGAGTTTTTAGTGCTTGAATCCGCGCAGGCTGGTTTGAGCTGGATTACAATTTTAAACAAGAGAGAAAATTACAGAAAAGCTTATGACAATTTTGATCCGAAAAAAGTCGCAAAATACACAGACGCAAAGAAGAAAAAACTTCTTGCCGACGCGGGAATAATCAGAAACCGGTTAAAAATAGAAGCTTCAATAAACAATGCAAAGCATTTTCTGGAAATTCAAAAAGAATTCGGCAGTTTTTCCGATTATATCTGGAGTTTTTCCAAAGATAAGCCTGTTATCGGAAAATGGAAGGTCGTTAAAGATATACCCGCCAGAACAGAATTATCGGATGCAATTTCCGCCGATTTAAAAAAAAGAGGTTTTAAATTTCTTGGCACTATAATAATTTATTCGCATTTACAGGCTACAGGCGTTATAAATGATCACATAACAAGTTGTTACCGTTATAAAGAAATTAAAAAACTGTACCGTAAATAAAATATTCAATTTAGCTGTCTGAAACTTTTAAACTAAATTAATTAAACTGTATTTGGCTGTTTATATTCTTAAGCTGCTGGGAAAGTATTTTAATCAAGCTTTGATCTATATTAGGATCAAGCTGGAGGATAACACGAAAAAGCGCGGGCGGCAGAATTAAAACAGAAAGATCGGTCTCCGCCTTAATTGAAACTGTTCTCTCGTCCAGGGTAATGGAAGCCATTTCGCCGAAAAAATTCGCTTCATTAACAAATGAAATTCTGTTTTTAAATTCACTGTCAAGGTATACCCCCGCCTTTCCTGAAAGTATATAATATGCTTCTTTTCCATGGCTGTTTATAATAAAAATCTGATCGTCTTTTTTATATAACGCATGATATTTTTTCAACGGTTTTGTAAGCTTGGAAAAAAGTTTATCCAACATTTTTTTTTGCTGCGCGTTGTTCGAATACACCTGTCTTAAGCGGATAAAGAGCATGGCGTCAGATACATCCAACACTTTTATCAACTGCCCGCCAAACAAGAAAAAAACAAAAAAGAAATAAATATTAACAAGAAAAAGAAACAGCCTTCCCAGAGTTCCGTAAAGCAGATTGTATCTGTCCGGGTTTACAAGCATCGTAAAACCTACAGAGAAAATCCTGTAAAAGATAATACATGCAAGCGTTCCGATTATTATATATTTAAATTTCGGATGCTTTACAGGATATAAACGATAAGCCGCCATTGCAAGCATGGCAATACTAAAATTAAAAATAAGCCGCGCCGCCATGATAAAAAACGGAGCGCTTGATACTGCCGACATAAACTGGACTGAGTTAAATAATATTATTACGGCTCTTAACCCGATAAGGGCGATAATAATTACAAACATGGTAAGTAATCCCAACCCAAACGTAAAAACATTAACCTTTATTATGGAACGCGCCCCGGAAAACACTATGCCAAGGCCGCGCTGGATAGAAGTAGCGCAAAGCCGCGTTGCCCAAAAAATAATAAGAATGGAAAAGATTCCCGTTATTCCCGAATTTGAAAAATTTAAAAAATTATTAACAAGATTTCTCGCGTCTAAAACACCGAAAAGCATATCTGTCTGTCCAAGTACGGATTCCAATATGTCGTGATATCCTGAAAGGATGCGGGAAACAATAAAAGAAATAAAAATTAGCGCCGGAGCGGCTGATAACAGGAATCCGTACGCGCAGGCGGCGGCGTGATTCATCAGCCCGTTCTTGTTGAAGAGTTCAAAAGTAAGCCATAAACGCTGCAGCATGAGAAGAAAGAAATTTTTAATGCCGTCTTTTCTTCCATTAACATTGTCAACCATATATTTTTATAATATAATAATCCACATATGAAGACAATCGTTATTTACACAAGGAAGCGAAAGCGTTAAAAAAGTAAAATAAATGAGTTACCTTGAAATTATTTTAATCGCAATCGGTTTAAGTATGGACGCTTTCGCGGTTTCCATCACGCTGGGATTGTCTGTCGAAAAGCCGTCGTTCAAACAGTATATTATGCCGGGACTTTACTTCGGCTTTTTTCAGGCGTTAATGCCTTTTATCGGGTTTTCCGCCGGCACTTTGTTTGCGGACAAAATTAATATGTTTGAACACTGGATCGCGTTTGTTCTGCTTGGCTTTATCGGCGGAAAAATGATTGCAGACAGTTTTTCCAAAGACGAAGAAAAATCCGACACAAACAAATTCACATTTTTAAATATGCTGCTTCTTGCGGTCGCGACAAGCATAGACGCTTTGGCGGTCGGCGTAACATTCGCGTTTTTTAAAATTAATATTTTTATCTCTATCGCGATAATAGGTTTTACAACATTATGCATTTCTACAGGCGGTGTAAAAATTGGAAATATTTTCGGAGCGAGATTTAAATCCAAAGCTGAACTTGCAGGCGGAATAATTTTAGTCGCTCTCGGCGTAAAAATATTAATCGAACATCTGTTTTTTCAATGACGGACATTCTATTCCATCTTCCAGTTACCTTCGCTCAGCGAATATTTTCCCGGTTTCTTTCCGTTAGATTCAAAAAAAGCGTCAAAATTATTAGCTGTGGTGTATAAGACATTACCGCTCGCGTCTGTAAAAACAATATTGCTCCTGATGCGCCCGTCGGAAGAGCGCGTATCAAAAGCGCGTTCCCCAAGATTTTGCAGAGAGGACGGAATTGTAACGCTTGTTATAAAATTATTATAAAACGCGCCGTCTCTGATTGTAGCCACGCCGGAGCCGACTACAATGTTTGAAAGCTTGTTACCTGAAAACGCGCCTTCTCCAATCAATGTTACATTCGCGGGGATTTCTATACTTTTTAATTTATTGTTAAAAAACGCGTAATCGTCAATTGTTGTAACAGAAGCGGGAAGAGTTATTTCTTCTATCTGATTATTTGAAAAAGCGCCTTTGCCGATTTCCGCGACGCTTGTACCCAATGTTACGCTGGAAATCCTGTTGTTTGTAAACGCTCCCCTTCCTATTTTGGTTACATTATTGCCGATTGTTAAAGTTGTAAGCCTGTTATACGAAAACGCTCCGTCGCCGATTACGGTAACAGAATCGGGAATTGTTACTTCCCTTAAACCTTTACCGATAAACGCGCCGTCGTTGATAATTGTTACATTTTTACCGTCGATGGTTTCGGGAATGGAAAGCGTCGCCGCCCTGCCTTCGGAACCTGTAATAGTAAGACCTGTGTTATTATTCTCAACCTTTATCCTAAGACCGCTTTGCGCAAAAACACCGGTTGCGAGAAAAAACAGCAGTAATATAAATATTTTTTTCATAATACTGGATTAAAAATGGGCGATACAAGATTTGAACTTGTGACCCCTAGCGTGTCGAGCTAGTGCTCTAACCAACTGAGCTAACCGCCCCTAAATTTCGACCGCCTGTTTTTAAATCAGGCGGCCCATGTTTAGAATAAAATAGAAACTTATTTCACTCTTTCGCGGATAGCTACGTTTACTTCGATCTTGCCGTTTGCGCCAAGTTCCATCGGAACAATAAGGGCTTCCACTTCGCCGAGGTTTGTGGACACTTCCATATTATCGCCGGTAAAAAGGGCAGGCGGCGTAAGGTCGAATTTGAAACCAAGATCGTGCAGTTTGGTTACCGCCTGCGCGGTAATCATATTCGCAAGTTCCTGAATGGTTGCTTTGGCGAGCTCATCCAGAGCTGTGAAAGTTTCGCCGTTCATCGCGCCGGCGACATGTAAAGCGGTATCTTTTGTCATATCGAAAAGAACACGCCCTTCTACATCTCCGGCAAGACCGACAAGCGCGGCCACACCCATTATAGACATCGAGGTAGGCTTGAGGTAAATCTCACCGCGTTTAACATCGGAATTCAACACCTCTTTTAATACACTAAAAGCGGACTCTACAAAAGGGTTGATATACTCGACTCTCATAATACACTCCTTAAAATCTTTTTATGCTTTTGCCGCGTATACGCAGCGTTCTATATACTATCCGTTAAACATAAACGCAGAAACCGGATCATCAGCCACCGACTGCCAATTCGAATCTGTAATCTCTTCGTTCCTGCCAAGGAAGACAATTCCGCGGGTTTTCAACTTTTCGGCGAAATCCGCTATCAGCTTCGTCTGTTCCTGCGCAGGCAGGTACGAAATGATATCCCTTGCAAGAATCAAATTGACTTCCGGCAAGGTGTTCTCATTAGTTATATCATGATATTCGAAAACAATCGAGTCCTTTATAGCCGGACTGAAAGAATAACCCTTTGTACCGTGCACCGTATATTGGCGGCAATATTCAGGTAATTCTTCCAATTCAAACATCATGTTCGGCGCCTGCGAAACAGCCATGATATCGTTATCGTTAGCCCATATCTTTATATGAGCATCAGGATACCTTGCCTTCAGTATACACGCAAACGAATAAGTTTCATAGCCCTTTCCGGCGCCAATATTCCAGACATTGACAACCCCAGACGGGATATCGGGAAGTATTTTTTTAATTGCATTAGCGTAGGATTCACCCCAGAATTCTCCTGCGAACGGAGACGGGAAATTTGAGAGGAATTCTTCGGCTTCCGAGGCGCTTTTTAACTGTAAAGAATCGCCGGAACGGCCGGCGCTCCATTCGGAAAAACGGCTGTGCAGCCATTTGTCGTTTACAGTAGAAACGGCAAAGCGCTTTAAAGCTAAAAGACTCTCCTCGATAAAGCCGATTGCTGAGTTTGCGGCGGCGCGCTGGGCGGCAATCGGATCCGCACCCTGCGGCGGAGGGACATAATATTCGCCGTCGCCGACCCCGCCGCGGGATTTTTTATCATCATCGCTGACTGTAAAGATGCGGACTACGTCCAGGATTACATAGAGGGAACCTTCTTTTTCCACAACGCCGCTGATAAATTTAATGTTAATGTCGCCGAAGATCGGGTGCGGCGGCTGGATCGTGTCTTTTTGGATTCCGACAACTTTATCGATCTTATCTACGATTGTCCCGTAAACTTGATCGTTAATGTGAAGGATTAGCATGTTTTCAAGACTGTCGTTTCTCTTGTCCACAGGCAAATGAAAGAAAAGCCTAAGGTCTATAATCGGGATAATGTCACCGCGCAAATTGTAAACGCCGCGGATAAAAGACGCTGCGTTCGGTACATAAGTGAATTTATCGGCTTTCGCGATTTCTTTTACATTCATGATATCCACGCCGTAATCTTTTCCGGCAAGAGAGAAAGTGACCATTTTAAAATCGACATTCTCTACACGTTCTTTCTGTTCCTGTAAATCGGCGTTTACTTGTTCTAAATCTCTGACTACCGCATTCGTTGCCATATCTTACCTTCCGCCTACAGAAGCTTCGCGGATTCGGCGCTGCTCCATTTCTTTTTTGAGTCCCAGCTCAAGGAGCTGACTTACATCGATAATGAGAGAAACCGATCCGTCTCCCAATATTGAAGCTCCGGCGATTCCCGGAGAGTTTGTAAACTGATCGCGCAAGGGCTTGATAACAACATCTTCTTCGCCGATTAAGCTGTCTACCATGAAGCCCATCTTTTTCTCCGCCGTACCGACGATTACAATGAAGTGGTAATCCTGCTCTTCCTCTGTTCTGATTCCAAACAGGCGGTTAAGCCGCAGCAGCGAAACAACGTCGCTTCTGATATTGAAAACTTCGTAGTTGTCGATCTTTTTGATCTCTTCCGGCTTGATGCGCAAACTTTCGATAACCGATGTAATCGGTATGGAATAAATCTCCG
>Ga0209755_10001061_pt1 | contig 45798 bp, 37 predicted proteins | sample TergutCo191P1_FD_187301 | JGI IMG/M metagenome (GOLD analysis project Ga0209755, IMG submission 187301) | Cornitermes sp. P1 segment gut microbial communities from Petit-Saut dam, French Guiana - Co191P1 (SPAdes) (version 2) | ecosystem: Host-associated > Arthropoda: Insects > Digestive system... | reverse complement strand
GGGAAACAACCATACGCGGTTTGTGCACGGGCTCAACACGCATGCGGATTGGATATCTGTAATTATCGTCATTCCATTTTGTAAAGCCGATGTGCTGTTCAAGCTCCATGCCTTTCCATTTACCGCCGTTGAAGCTGCCGAATTCTTCACATAACGCGCGATCTTTTTCGATGCACTCCGTTACAAGGTCTGCGTATTTGTTCGCGGTTTTTTTGCCTTGATTCGCGAAGTGTTTGTTTTTTCCTGCGTATAAATTCATTCTTAAAAGATTGATGCTTATTTTTGCGGGAAAATAAATCATGCTGTAATACGCTTCTCTTTCATTTGCCGTGCGGTGTTTTCTCTGCGAAAGCGCGGAAAAAACATTTTCATTTATTTTTTCGATCTCCGCCGCGGCATCAAGCAGTCTGTCAGCTTCAAGATAATGACACGGATGATAAACGTCCGCGTTCTGCGCTTCAGGACGTCTCATTGAATTAAGTTTTATATAACCGTGCAGAACTTCAGCTATATTGTCACGTAACGCTTTATCTGCATTCGGAAATGTTTTTTCCAGCCACAATGACGTAAAGGAATCTATTTTATTCGGCGCGGCTGTTCCCCACTTTTCAAAGTCATACGCAAGCTCCATAAAATACGCAAGCGGCACTTCGTTGAATTTTAAATCGCCGACATTAACGATCCAGACATCTTTTATTCCGTAATCGAACGCCGTCGACATTTGTTCCCATGTCCGCTCGTAAGTAATGGAAGGCATCCACTCGTAGGAAACAGGTCCGCCGTGATAATCAAAATGATAGTACATTCCAAATCCGCCTTTGCGGTTTCGAATTTCTTTTGTCGGAAGCGTGCGCATGAATCCGAAATTATCTTCGCAGAACATACAGATAACGCCGTCAAGTTCGTTCCAGTATTTTAAGCCTTCGACTTGATCGCTGCCGTAAAAATATTCTTCAACTTCTTTGTACAACGCAAGCAGCTGCGGAACTTTTTCGATATCCGAATTAACATGTTTTTTTATAAGATCGCGCTGATTTTTGATTATATCTTTTAATAAATCAATATTATCTTTTAATGTCGCGTTTGCGCCTAACATAGAGCTGTCACGCTCGCCGCGCATTCCTATCGTAATTATTTTTTCGTATTTACCGCTTCTTTTCAGAGCGTCTTCCCAATATTTTAATAATCCGTTTTTATTTGTATAATAATTCCATTCGTTACCGTATTCGGAATCTTTCCCTCTGACTAAATCCCATTCCTCGCTTGCCCGAAGACACGGCTCGTGATGAGAAGCGCCGATTACAACGCCGTAAATGTCGGCTAACTCTTCGTTAAGACTACCGGGACCGTCAAGAGGAAAAGAAGAGGTCCACATTGCCGGCCACAAATAATTTCCTTTCAGGCGCAGAAGAAGTTCAAAAACGTTATCGTACATTTTAGAAGTAAAACCGCCGTATTGCGCTAACGACCATTCTCCGAAACACGGCCATTCGTCATTTATAAAAAAGCCGCGGTATTTTACGCTCGGCTCTTTTGAAATTTTTTCGATGTCTTTATTAATTTCGATCTTTGAACATTTATTCGGCTGTACATCGCCCCAAAAATGAAGCGGAGAAACTCCGATATATTCAGATAACGCGAACATTCCGTAAATCGTTCCGCGCTTGTCGCTCCCGCAGATAAGAATTGTCTTCGACTCGCTGCCGAAAGATCCGTCAATCAATTTAATTTGATAAACTTCTCTCTTGCCGCTGATGCCCGAAGGATCGAATTTTCCTTCTTTTATAAGTTTTTCTGTTACAGGACTTTTTCCCAATGACGCGAAAATAAAATTGATATTGTTTCCGGTTGAACGAGATTCTGAAATATCGGGATACACGCCGCAGACTCTTTCAAAATCCTGCGCGACTTTTTTCGCGATTCTTTTAACGCCTTCAAATGCTTCGGGTTCGACCATGAATATAAACTTGTTCATTTTAAAATTATACAACTAATAGGAGCGCATGTCACCATAGGCAGCAGTCATCTGTGACAGCCGCCTATTTTGGAATGTCTGCCAGAGAGATGCTCAGCTTGCCGTCTTCTTTTACTGTCGCGATGCTTCGGAAATAATCGCAGTACTTTTTATCCATTACAGCAATATGCGATAAAACCCAATCTTTTAAGAAGTAGCCAAGAGAAGTCAACGTCAATCTTTTGCCGGACTCAAAATCTTTTGCGGTTTGAACAACTTTCAGTATAAACTCTTCGTGATTTTTCTTGTGAGCGTCATAACCTTTGTATTTTGTAGATATCATTATTTTTTCTTCGGTCGCGAAATGGTTTTTAATATAATCAACAGCTTGCTTTATTACAGTCTTAAAATATTCATGTTCTTCCCGTTGATTCGCCGAAGCATGGTTAAACAGATCGTTTACAATATCCAACAATCCCTTATGCTGATCATCTATTACCTTGATCCCAAGAGCGTATGATTCATTCCATTTAACATGATCCTTGTTATTTGCCGGAATCGTTGATGAGCCTTTAACGACCATAGTCTGCCCCCTTTTGGTAGTATATTTCACTTTATTTGAAAGATACCGTGTTTTTTACGGTTATTTTAACATGTTTGGTTTTAATCGTCAAATAGAAAATGGTGACAGTCACCCATCTGTGGTATAATGACAAAAAAGGAGTTTTTATGAGTAATCCATTATGTATAGCGAAAAATACTGATTTGGAAGGCGTCTTTGCTTTGCCGGAAATGTTAAACCGTCACGGACTGATAACGGGCGCGACCGGAACAGGTAAAACCGTAACTCTCCAAAAAATGGCGGAGTCATTTTCATCGATAGGAATACCTGTTTTTGTCGCCGATATCAAAGGCGATCTTTCCGGCGTATCGATGGCTGCGGAGCCAAGCGATAAACTCAACGCGCGATTGGAAAAAATCAACGTAACGGATTGGCAGCCGCGCGCGAACCCCGCGGTTTTTTGGGATGTCTTCGGCGAGAAAGGTCATCCTATCCGCGCGACAATTTCCGATATGGGTCCCCTTCTCCTGTCTCGATTATTAAATTTAAACGATACACAGTCAGGCGTTTTGCAGATAATTTTTAAAATCGCTGATGATAATGACATGCTGTTACTCGACATGAAAGATCTGCGCGCGATGACTCAATATGTCGGCGATCACGCAGGCGATTTTAAAACAGATTACGGAAATGTTACTACAGCATCGATTGGAGCAATACAGCGCGGTCTTTTGACTCTCGAAGAACAGGGAGCTGTTAATTTTTTCGGCGAGCCAATGCTCGACATAATGGATTTTATCCGCACAGACGCGTCAGGAAAGGGCGTTGTAAATATTCTTGCAGCGGAAAAACTTTACAATATGCCTAAGTTATACGCAACAACGCTTTTATGGATGCTCTCAGAACTTTTTGAAGTAATGCCTGAAATCGGCGATATGCCTCAGCCAAAACTGGTTTTCTTTTTTGACGAAGCGCATTTACTTTTTGCCGACGCTCCGCCTGTCCTGTTGGAAAAGATAGAACGCGTAGTCAGATTGATTCGATCCAAAGGAGTGGGAATATATTTTGTTACGCAAAATCCGCTTGATGTTCCCGATAAAGTTTTAGGTCAATTGGGAAACCGCGTTCAGCACGCGTTACGCGCGTTTACGCCAAGAGATCAAAAAGCCGTAAAAACCGCGGCACAAACAATGCGAGCCAATCCCGCTTTCAATACAGAGCAGGCGATTCAGGAATTAGGAACAGGCGAAGCTCTTATCTCGTTTCTTGACGCAAAAGGAAGCCCGTCGATCGTACAAAAATGTTCGGTCATAGCTCCCGGTTCGAGATTAGGACCTGTAACACCCGCAGAACAAGACACGCTGATAAAGCAATCAATCTTTTTCGGAAGGTATGAGAAAGCTATCGACAGAGAATCCGCTTATGAGCTGCTGACAGGGCGGGCAGAAAAAGCAGGCGCCGAAAAAGCAAATACAAAAACCGCTGCGCCGAAAACACCTGCCGCAAAAACAACCGCAAAAGCTTCCTCTGCAAAAAATGCTAAAAAAGGTTTGGGACAGGAAATGAAAGAGTTTGTTTTCGGCTCTACAGGACCAAGGGGCGGCAAAAAAGACGGACTGCTCAAAAGCTCCGCAAAATCAGCGGCGCGATCTGTTACCACCAAAGTTATGCGCGGAATGTTAGGGAGTCTTATCGGGAAAAAGTAAAATGCAGGGGCATTTTTTTGCCCTTGTAATTGACATCTATTGTTATTTATTTTTATAATAAATTATGAAAAAGCCCGCAATGTGGTTAATGTTTTACATTTCCGCAGCCGTTTTTGTTGTATGCGCACTTCTCGTATTTTTTAATACTGATGTGCTGAAAAACAAACCTTTTCAGAGTTATACATCATTTGACGCGCCTGCAACGGCAAAATTTGAAAAAGACGGAAATCTGTATGCAATCGACAACGGTTCATTCCGTCTTGTCTGCATGACTCCCGACAGAAAAATTCGTTACACCATTGATATCGATAAATTTAAAGAATATACGCGCCTTGTAGATTTCGCGATTGATGACGCAGGAAATTTGTATGTATACGCTATCGAAGCCGAATATGATTCCTTGCTGACAAAGCGGGATATAATCAGAAAATATAACAATCACGGGCATTTTGTGAAGGATATTATCAGCATCAGCTATGAAGATGACGTTTACAGCAATCCGCGGTTGTTTTACCAATTTGGTTCGTTCCGTTGCGACGACGGCGTTCTAACTTTTTCGCAAACATTAAAAGAAAAAGTTGTACTCTATTCGTATGATACTTACAGGGATGAAATAAGTACTGCGGAAATTAACGAATATTCTCCCGGAAAAGCGATCTTCAATTTTATTGTCGCTCAGCTTGTCCTTAAAGATATGAAAAATTACGCCTATGTTCTGCGCGACGGAGATATTTATGAAGTTGTAAACGGCGGAACTCCAGAGCTTCGCGCTTCTTTTAATTGGAGTATTGACGAAGGCGGCATATATCCATGGTTTATTTTTTATGATTCCGATGATAGATTAGTATTTTTTGATATGGGATCTAATGATCTGTTCCGTATTAATGCTGATGGCGTTGTCTACGATGAAACCGGATTACAGCGTATTGTTCCGGAAGCGTATTTTGAACCGTTGATTGAACAGGGTAAATTACAGCGGCTTAACGGTTTTGGCTTTCATGAAAATACTTTTGCCGGTATTTTTGATGATGTTGTCTGGCTTTACGACGGATCTGATTTTACAATATATGACGGCAAATTGCATCTTCCAATCGGAGAGAAGTTTCGTATAACGTTTATTCAGATCATGCTTGTAATCGGCATTATCGCGTTAATTGCGGGACTGTACTTTCTGTTCATAAAAATACTAGCGCGTTATATATCGCTTTTTATAAAGCAAACCGTTGTAATTATTCCTTTGCTGATAATCGCGTTTATAATTGTGTTTACGGTGACATTTAACATAATGACGGAACGGGAAAACGAAAGATTGTTTAATGACATGATTGGGCTTACCGTTCTTTCATCAGAGATGATTAACGGAGACGATATCGAAAAAATAAAAACAATTAAAGATATCCACAGCGATGAATATCAAAGACTTTCCGATTTAGTAAAAAAAATCGTCGGATACAATGCCAACCCGTGGAATAAAGCGTATTACGCCGCGATTTATAAAGGGGATAAATTTGAATATGTGGTTGTTATTTCCGAAGAAGAATGGAATCTTTTCCGCACTGATGAAGCGCTTGAAGGAGAAGATTACGATACATTGATGAGCGGGAATCCTATCGTGCTTACAACAGAGCTGTATAACGGAAAATGGACTTTTGCCAATATGCCGATATACAACAGCGCGGGAGAAATCACAGGTAAGTTTGAAATCGGGCTTGATATGACAAGCCATGAAATAGGCAACGCAAAATTAAAAAGACAGGTCGCGGTTGTAACAGCATTTATTTGTATTATCATTCTGCTGGCTCTGGGCATAATGGTTTCAATTGTGGTAAGACAGCTTTCCTCCGTTGCCGGCGTCCTTAACGCAATCGCGGGCGGAAACAGAAATGAACGCGTACGTTACAGCGCGCTTGATGAACTTGGCAAAGTAGGTCAGGGACTTAATCAAATGGCAGAAGAGCTTCAAACTCAGTTTGATCGCATCAACCGCCTGAATGAGTCAACCATCAGATTTGTTCCGGTGCAGTTTATGGAACATCTTGGAGTGACTGATATTACCAAAATGAATCTAGGTGACAACGTACAGCGGGAGATTAGCGTACTGTTCTTTGATATCAGATATTTTTCAATTAATTCTGAAATGATGACAGCCCGCGAAAACTTTATTTTTATAAACAAGATTCTCGGAATTGCAGGACCTATCATACGCAAACATAACGGTTTTGTGGATAAGTTTATCGGCGATGCCGCAATGGCTCTGTTTATAAACGGTATAGACGCTGTCCGCGCCGGTATTGAGCTTTATCAGACTCTCGTTATTAATAAGGACTCAAAAGTAAAAATCGGAGTAGACGGAATTAATATCGGAATCGGAATTCACACAGGCTCCGTAATGATGGGCATTGTAGGCGAGAATGAAAGGCTTTCAAGCACCGTAATTTCAGCTAACGTTAATCTCGCTTCCAGAGTAGAAGGTCTTACAAAACAAACAGGTTCCGGTCTTTTAATTACACGCGATACGTTGAATCAGCTTACAGGTCTTGAATCAGAATTCGAATACAGGTTTATCGGTATGGTACGCGCAGCAGGAGTGAATGAAGTAGTCGGTCTATTTGATATGCTTGATGCTCTTCCTCCCGAAGAAAAACAAGTGCGTCTTTCCACAAAGAAAATCTTCGAGTCCGGAGTCCGTAAATATCACATGAAAGATTATACTGCCGCAGTAGATCGTTTCCAAAAAGTAACAGCCGATGATCCTCAAGATATTTGCGCTCAGCATTATTTGAATGAGGCAACAGAACATCTCAACAACCCTGAACTGCCAAGTGTTTTTATTTTTAACAGGAAGTAGGGGGAGGTTGGCTTTATTTGAGTGGTTATTATGGATAGAATTCTTTGCATAGAAGAATTTTAATAAAATATTTAAGGTGAGAAAACCCTATGGCAATCAGAAAAAGTGAACTATACAGCGCCTTGTGGAAGAGCTGCGATGAACTACGTGGCGGCATGGATGCATCTGAATATAAAGATTATATACTTACATTACTATTCGTGAAATATGTAACAGATCGTTTTAAGGGTGATCGTTATGCAGAAATTAAAGTCCCATTGAAAGTAAAGTTTAAAGATAAAATAGGCGGCAGTTTTGATGATATGATTGCCCAAAAGAATAAAGCGCATATTGGCGAGAATATGAATAAAATTATTGCCCGCCTTGCCGAAGCAAATCCTTCCAATTTGATGGGTGTAATTAATATCGCCGATTTTGATGATGACGCAAAGCTTGGCAGCGGTAAGGAGAAAGTCGATAAGCTGACAAAATTGATAGCGATATTTCAGGATACTTTTGATTTTAAAAAGAACAGGGCTAGCGGTGATGATATTATCGGGGATGCTTATGAATATTTAATGCGCAATTTCGCCACGGAAAGCGGAAAAAGCAAAGGACAGTTTTATACACCGGCAGAAGTGTCCCGAATAATGGCAAAAGTAATAGGAATAAAAGCGTCTTCCCGTTTCTCAGATACTGTATACGATCCGGCTTGTGGCAGCGGATCGCTTTTAATCCGAGCCGCTGATGAGGCGCCAAGAGGTTTAACCATATGGGGACAGGAAAGTGAGAGTCACACAGCAGGTCTTGCAAAAATGAATCTCGTATTACACAACAAATCTACAGGTACTATAAAAGGCGGAAATACATTTGCAAACCCTGCATATAAAGAAAGCGAGAGTATTTGGAAATTTAATTATGTTGTAGCTAATCCTCCGTTTTCATATAAAGCATGGAGTTCAGGAGTTGATACAAGCGATGATACGCGGTTTAAAAATTTTGGAGCAATACCGCCGCCAAAGAACGGAGATTATGCCTGGCTTATGCATTGTATTCGTTCCATGAAATCTAATGGAAAAGGAGCAATCATATTACCGCATGGTGTATTGTTTCGCGGAAATGCGGAAGCAATAATTAGAAAAAATATCATCAACCAAAAAATCATTAAAGGTATAATTGGTTTGCCTCCCAATCTTTTTTATGGCACAGGAATCCCTGCATGTATAATAGTAATTGATAAAGAAAATGCATCTGCGCGAACAGGCATTTATATGATCGATGCTTCGAAAGGTTTTATCAAGGATGGAAATAAAAACCGCCTGCGGGAACGAGACATACGAAAAATCGTAGATTGTTTTACCGAGATGCGGAATGATGACCCGAAATACGCTCGATTTGTTTCATTCTCTGAAATAGCAAAGAAAAATGAATATAATCTAAATATTCCACGCTACATTGACAGCAGCGAGCAGGAAGATTTACAAAATATTGAAGCTCATCTTTTGGGAGGTATACCAGAAAAAGATATACATGAACTTAACAAGCTTTTAAAAGTGTTTACCGGTTTGAGTAAAACTATGTTTTCACCAAGTGAACGCGATGGATATTTCAAACTGGATATTGATAAGGATAATGTATGGCATCATATATTTAATTTTCCTGCATTTCAAAAATATACACTAAAAATTAATGCTGTATTCAATGTATGGAAAGAAGAAAATGACAATTTGTTTTACGGACTAAAACAGGGTAATAATCCTAGAGCGTTTATTACTGAATTATCAAATAGTATTTTACAAAGATTTGAAGGTATTTCTCTTATTGATTATTATGATGTTTATGAAGCATTGATGAATTATTGGGATGAAGCTATGCAGGATGATGTGTATGCAATTTGTTACGATGGTTATGAAGCTGCCCGTGAAATAAATATAGAATACAAAAGAAAGAAAGACGGTACCTCTACAGGGGTAATAAAAAATTTTGAAGGACGAATTATTCCAAAACAACTTATTGTTGATTGTTTTTTCATAGATGACTGGAAAGCTATAAAACGCATGGAAACAGAATTGGAAAAAATTATTCAAAATCAAGAAACCATGAAAGATGAACATGGTGATGATGAAGGGCTCTTTAATAAAGTTTGGATAAAAAAAGGAAAATCTGAAACTGATACCATTACAAAAGATAGCTTAAAAACCCGTATTAAATTAATTAAAGATTCGCTTGATGATACAGAAGAACTTGCTGTACTGGAACAATACTTAGAATTACTGGATGATGAAACTACTATGAACAGCGCGATCAAATCATCAAAAGTAAAGCTTGATAACGAGATATATAACCAATATGCAAAGTTAACGATCAAACAAATAAAGGAATTAGTAATTGAGAAAAAATGGCGGCATGGTATTTTTGACAAAATAGATGCTATTTACTCTGCGATTTCCCACCGTTTGTCTGACCGTGTAATTGAATTGGCTGAACGTTATGAAAATCCATTACCGAAACTTGAAAAAGCTGTATCGGAATATGAAGATAAAGTAACAAATCACCTAAAGAAAATGGGGTACACGTGGTGAAACCGAATAAAAATAAACAAAATAATATTGCCCCAGCCAAAAACGAGAAGCAGTTTTTTGCGGATATATTAATGATATTAAATGAAGGTCGCCACAAAACCTATACAGCTGTAAATTTTGCTATGGTTGAAACATACTGGAACATTGGCAAACGAATCGTTGAACAGGAACAGCATGGGAAAGAACGGGCAAATTACGGCGATCAGTTACTTGTTAATTTATCACGGTATTTGAGCGGCACATTCGGCAAAGGTTTTTCTGTTGCCAATTTATGGAATTTTAGGCAATTTTATCTTACATGGCAAAACGATGAGATTCTCTACACACTGTGTAGAGAATTAAGTTGGTCGCATATCCGTCTAATTATGCGCCTTGACAGTGAAAAAACCCGTAATTACTACCTTAACGAATCACGAGCACAGGGATGGAGTGTCCGTGTTTTGGAACGTAATATCCAAGCAAGTTACTTTGAACGGCTTCTTTCATCACAAAAGACAGAATTGTTAGCTACAAATCAGGAAAACACACAAACGAAAACAGACAGTCCTGCAAAGTTGGACTTGATAAAAGACCCGTATGTTTTAGAATTTTTAAATTTACCGGAAAATCCCACCCCAAAAGAGACAGACCTTGAATCGGCAATTATCAGCCATTTACGAGAATTTTTACTTGAAATGGGCAGAGGGTTTTCATTTGTTGGGCGACAGTTTCGTATCAGTACAGAAACATCACATTTCTACATCGATCTTGTCTTTTACAATTATCTATTAAAATGTTTTGTTGTCATTGACTTAAAAACAAAAAAACTGACTCATCAGGACATCGGGCAAATGGATATGTATGTGCGAATGTTTGATAAGTTAAAACGCGGCGAAGATGATAACCCAACCATCGGTATTATTTTATGTACCGAAAAAGACGAAACAATTGTAAAATATTCTGTTCTTTCAGAAAGCAATCAGATTTTTACATCTAAGTACAGATTAATACTCCCAACCGAAGAAGAACTAACAGAAGAAATAGTACGTAATGTCCGTTATCTCCGCGAAACACAAGGTGACGGAGATGAGTGAAAGAGAAGTACCAAGAGGATATAAAGAAACGGAAATTGGAATTATTCCTATAGAGTGGGAATTAGATTCTGCTGAAAAATTAATGACCATTGAAACGGGAAGTCGAAATACAGAAAATAAAACATATAATGGTCGTTATCCCTTTTTCGTGAGATCGCAACAAATTGAACGAATTGACAGCTACAGCTATGATTGTGAAGCAGTACTAACAGCTGGGGATGGCGTAGGAACAGGTAAGGTATACCACTATTTTATCGGAAAATTTGATGCTCATCAACGTGTATACATTATGACGCATTTTTGTGGAATTAATGGTATTTTTTTCTTTTACTTTTTTAAACAAAATTTTCTTGATGAAGTTATAAAGTATACCGCAAAATCATCTGTAGATTCAATTCGCCGTAATATGATTGCAAAAATGCAAATTCCTCTTCCTTCTTTACCTGAACAACAAGCCATTGCCGAAGCACTTTCTGACGTAGACTCATTAATCGAGAATCTCGAAATGTTAATAAAAAAGAAAAAAGCCATCAAGCAAGGTGCGATGCAGGAATTATTAACAGGTAAACAGCGATTACCGGGGTTTGAAGAAGAATGGGTTGAGAAAAAATTAGGGGAATTATTATTCTACGAACAACCTCAGAAATATATTGTTAGGAACACAGAATATGTAGAAAGCGGAATACCAGTATTAACTGCTGGAAAGTCATTGGTTTTAGGTTATACTCATGAAACTGATAATTTATATACCAACTTACCTGTTATTATATTTGATGATTTTACAACAGAATCAAAATATATTAATTTTTTATTCAAAATAAAATCGTCAGCTATGAAAATGTTAACTTCTAGTGGGTTGTGTAATTTACACTTTATATTTGAGCGTATGCAAATGATAGATTTTATTTTAAAAGACCACCAAAGATATTGGATTTCAGAGTACAGCAAGATAAAAGTGAAGATTCCATTATCACATGAAGAACAAACTGCTATTGCCGATATTCTTTCCGATATGGACAACGAAATAGAATTACTTACTGCCAAACTGAATAAAACAAAGCAAATTAAACAAGGTATGATGCAAGAGCTGCTTACAGGGCGCAAGCGTATTTGGAAACCGGAAGAAAAAATAATTATGTTTCCTGTTTATAAAACAGGACATACTCCGCAGTTTGATGATGCTGTTATGATAGCAGGAATTGTTAACGTCTTTTATTCTGAAAAGTATCCGCTTGGCAGAAAAAAAGTGCAGAAACTCCTGTATTTATTACACCGTCATCAAGATAAAAGCACAACTGCATTCAAGAAGAAAGCAGCTGGACCTTATGCTGATGAAGTGCGTTATAAAGGCGGTGAACCTATTGCAAGGAACAGTCAATATATAACGACCAATACAGTAAAAGGCAAGGGAACAACATTTGCCAAAGGTGCAAACATTGAAAAAGCGCTTGAGTATATAAATACATGGGGTAAGCAAAATGATATTCAATGGCTTATCGAAAACTTTAGGTTTAAGACAGTAGATGAATTGGAATTACTCGCCACAGTTGATATGATTATATCTGATTTGAATAAGGAAGGTACGCCTGTATCTATTGATTCTATAAAATATTTAATTGCTACTAACAATGAATGGAAGGCGAAATTACAAAAGACTATTTTTGGTGATATAATGATTGCAAAATCAATAAAGGACTTAGAAAAGCTGTTTTAAAGGAGATAACGCTATGTCTGAACGCCAAACGCAAACACGTGTGATGGGATTAATTCAAGACTTGTTGGGTTATGTCAATCTTGGCAGTTTACACGATCAAGACAATCGCAATGTGAATGAAACGCTTTTATTACGCTTTTTAAAAAAAGCCGGATATGAAGATGCATTAATTCGACGAGCAGTAAAGGCGCTTACTGATGCTGCGAGTAACAGTTCAAAAAAACTTATTGAAGCGAACCGTGATGTATACACTATTTTACGTTATGGTTATTCTATTAAACCTGGTGCAGGAGGGCAATCCAAGACGGTTCATTTCATTAACTGGAAAGAGCCGTTAAAAAATGATTTTTACATAGCCGAAGAAGTAACGGTTAAAGGGGAACATACCAAGCGTCCTGATATGGTTGTGTATATCAACGGAATAGCAGTTGTAGTATTGGAATTAAAAAGCAGCGTTGTAGATCTCGCAAAAGCAATCAGGCAAAATATAGAAAATCAGGAGAACGATTTTATTAAAGATTTTTTTAACACCGTACAACTCTGCCTTGCCGCAAATGACAGTGAAGGATTACGTTACGGTGTAATAAATACAAGTGAAAAGTATTACATCGAATGGAAGGAAGATGCAAAAGCAAATGATAAATTATCAAAATGTATCCGTTCGCTTATTGATAAAGATAGTTATATGATGGATAACAATTTAATTTCTTTACTGCAAAAAGAACGGTTAATAGACATTATATATAACTTTTTGGTATTTGACGCTGGTAGAAAGAAGATTTGCAGACCTAATCAATACTTTGGTGTGCTTGCTGCTAAAGAACGAATAGCGAAAAAAGAAGGCGGAATAATCTGGCATACGCAAGGAAGCGGCAAATCTCTGACAATGGTATGGCTTTCCCGAATTATTAAGGAAAATAATCCAAATGCACGCATATTGATTATTACAGATCGCGAAGAACTAGACGATCAACTTGAAAAAAAGGTATTCGGTTCCAGCGGAGCAGGTGATAGTATTACCAGAGCAAAAAGCTGCGCAGATTTAATAGAAAAGCTTAATCAATATCAGCCTGTCACTATGTGTTCATTAATACAAAAATTTGGCGTAAGAGGTGAGACCAATAATAATAAGGTAACTGATAAGTCTTATGAAAATTATATTTCCGAGTTAAAAAGAAGTTTGCCGTCAAACTTTGAAGCAAAAGGCGAATTCTATGTGTTTGTAGATGAATGTCACAGAACACAAAGTGGTAAATTACATGCGGCAATGAAGACATTATTACCAAATGCCATCTTTATTGGTTTTACCGGAACACCATTGCTAGCAAGACAAAAACGTACAATAGGAACGGAGCGCAGCAGTATCGAAGTTTTTGGCAGTTATATTCACACATATAAATATGATGAAGCAGTCCGTGACAAAGTTGTGCTTAATTTACGGTACGAAGCTAGGGATATTCCGCAAAGCATTACATCTCCGAAGCGAATTGATGAATGGTTTGAGTTAAGAACAAAAGGTTTAACTGACTTAGCTAAAGCACAACTTAAACAACGGTGGGGAACTATACAAAATATTTTTAGCAGCGAAGCAAGGTTGGGACGAATTGTGTGTGATATTATCCTTGATATGGAACGTGAACCGCGTTTGAAAAGCGGACATGGAAATGCGTTACTGGTTGCAGGAAGCATATTTGAAGCCTGTAAATATTATGAATTGTTTATAAAGAATGGATTTACAAAATGTGCCATAATAACTTCATATACAGCTGATATTTCCAATATAAAACTGCAAAACACAGGAGAAGGTGATACTGAAGAGTTAAAAAAATATAAAGTTTATCAGCAAATGTTAGACGGCATGGATGCAGATTCGTTTGAGAGGAGAGTAAAAAAACAGTTTGTTGATGAACCTGCCGAGATGAAGCTACTAATTGTTGTTGACAAGCTTCTTACTGGGTTTGACGCGCCTTCTGCTACATTTCTCTATATTGATCAATCAATATATAACCATGGATTGTTCCAAGCAATATGTCGTGTAAATCGTCTTGATGGAGAAGAAAAAGAATATGGCTGCATCATAGATTACAAAGACCTTTTTAAGGAACTTGAGCAGGCAGTGGCTGATTATACCAGAGAAGCTTTTGGTGAATTTGATGCAGCGGATATTGAAGGATTATTAAAAAACAGAATTAGAGAAGCGAAGCGGCATTTTGAAGAGACAATTGAAAGTTTACGAGTGCTTTGTGAGCCAGTAGCTGAACCAAAAGATGTACTGCGATTTATAAGGTATTTCTGTTGGAAAGAAGAAAAAGACCTTAACGACTTAAAAAAGAATGAACCAAAGAGACTGGCGTTATATCGATTAACATCTGCTCTGCTTAGAGCATGGGCTGATATTGCGCCGCACATGGAGAGTTTGGAATATTCTTCTGATCAGATAAAAGATATAAAGAGTGATGTAATTTTCTTCAAGAACAGGCGTGATGAGATAAAAATTGCAAGCGGAGATTTTATCGATCTAAAACGTTTTGAGCCTGATATGCGTCATTTATTGGATAACTATATAGCCGCAGGAGAAAGTGAAACATTATCATCTTTTGATGATATGTCATTAATTGAATTGATCGTGGCACACGGTCCTGATTTAATCAATGCGTTTCCAAAGGATATGCGTAGCAATGAAACTGCGGTAGCAGAAACGATAGAAAACAATGTCCGCAGGAAGATCGTAGAAAAACAACTTGCCAATTCAAAATATTTTGAAAAAATGTCTGCATTACTCGAAGAATTGATCCGTCTGCGAAAAGAAGAAAGTATAAGTTATAAAGAGTATCTTGATAAAATTGTTGAACTTACCAAGAAAGTTGCAAATCAGGATGATGTAAAATATCCTGAATCTATAAAAAACTCTCCTGCAATGAAAAGCTTTTATGATAATATTAAACCAGATGAAGATTTTGTTATTTATTTACACGATGTAATTGTTCAATATAAACCGGATAAATGGCTTGGAGATGAGGCAAAAGAAAATACTATTTGCGGGCATATAAGGAAATTGGTTGATACGGATGACGAAGTCGATAAAATATTTGAAATCGTAAAAGAACAAAGAGAATATTGGTAGATTAATGATAATAAACGACCTTGAAGTTGAAGTACTTCGAAAAAATAATAAAAATATGCATTTATATGTGCTACCCCCAAATGGCGTAATCAGAGTGTCTGCGCCTCAGCAAATAGATGATGAAACTATTCGTTTATTTGTTTTAACTAAGATAGGTTGGATAAAAAGTCAAATTAAAAGGTATAAAAACCAAACAAGACAATCATCTAGAGAATATGTATCTGGTGAAAGTCATTATCTTTGGGGACGACGTTATAGGTTAAAAGTAGTCGAAGATACTGCAACAACGGGATTATCAATTATATCTAATACACTGACACTTGTGATAAAAAAAGGAACAATAAAGGAAAAGCGAAAGGCAATTTTTAACAAAATGTATAGAAATGAACTAAAAGAGAAAATTCCTTATTTAATTGATTTATGGCAAAAACGAATAGGAGTCGTTGTTTCATCATGGCAAATCAAAAACATGCGTACCAAATGGGGAACATGCAATATAGCAGAGAAACGCATCTGGATAAATCTACAATTAGCAAAGAAACCAATTGAGTGTCTTGAATATGTAATAATTCATGAGCTTTGTCACTTCATTCAAAAAAACCATTCTCGGGCTTTTTCTGATTTAATGGATAAATATCTTCCTGGATGGCAAGCAATAAGGAAACAACTCAATGATTTTATAATGGATGCATTTGAGGAGAAATGGACATGAAATAATTTCTTAGTTTTACTCCACCCCTCCTTTCTCTCCCATTTATCCTAATACTCCTTGACAAATGGAGATTTGGGAGATATAATGGTATTATATACCATTTTGGAGGTTTCCTATGTTAGAGGGCACTGTTGTCGAATTTAAGCGTGAATTCAACGAAAAAGTCATAAATACTATGCTGGCGTTCCTTAATACAGAGGGCGGTACGCTTTATCTTGGCTTATCCGATGATGGGTCAGTCTATGGTCCGGGCGCAGCAAGCAGCGTTGGGGATATCGATCTGGAAGGAAGAAGAATAACGGATAGTTTCCGAAATAATGTGGCTCCTGACCCTTCGCCTTATTTTAAGGTGGAACCGGAGAAGCGAGACGGGAAATTCATCATAAAAATAACCGTAAAGCAAGGCGGTTCAATACCTTACTGTTTTACAAAATACGGTTTGGTTTCAAAGGGTGTTTATGTCCGCATCGGAAGCAATACTGTTATGGCTACGCGCGAACACATACATCAAATGATCAAAGATAACAGCGCAGGTCAATTTAACTCTGAACTCTCAATCGAGCAGGATTTAACATTTGATTACGCCGATAAGATTTTTTCCGGCAGGGAAATTAAATTTGGGCTGCAGCAAAAACAATCTCTGGGGCTTATACACTCTGACGGACGTTACACAAACCTTGCGTTGATGCTTTCGGATCAGTGTCCTTACACAACAAAAGCGGCTATCTTTGAAGGAACGAACAAAGAAAGATTCAAAGACCGAAAAGAATTTTCAGGATCGATTTTTAAGCAAATTGATGATATGCTCGCCTATCTTCATGTTTTTAACAGGGCGCGCAGTACGTTTGAAGGGGCATACAGAATCGATCATACTGATTATCCTGACATCGCTTTGCGTGAAGCGTATATCAATGCTTTAATCCACAGAGATTACTATATCGATGGAAGTATTCTTGTCAGCATGTTTGATGACAGGCTTGAGTTCATGTCTCTTGGCGGCGTAATGCCGGGAGTAACTCACGATTTAATGCTTGCGGGCGTTTCTGTTACGCGCAATGAAAAACTTGCGCAAATTTTTTATCGTTTAAATATAATTGAAGCATTCGGCACAGGCATTCCGCGAATTTACAGCGCGTATGAAAAATCCGCTGTAAAGCCTGAAATTCCTGTTGTTAACGGCGGGTTTTTAATTCGCATACCAAACAGAAATTATAATATCCAATCTCCGCAGCAAAACCATCAATATGTCAAAGAAAAAGATGTTGGCTATGGTTCTAATGAACAAAGATTACTTTATGCATTTCCTAATGTAATTTTTGGCAAAGAAGATGCCGCTAAATTATTGAGTATCACAGAGAGCGGCGCATATAAACTTTTAGAACGCATGAAAGAACAAGGTTTGCTTTTCGCTCGCAAAGAAGGAAAAAAGTGGGTTTACATTAATGCGCATGCAAAAAAATAATTCCCAAACCCGCCTACTTGGGATTCTCCACTTCTACTTTATCGCCGTCTTTGTACGGCGCTAATGCCGCAGTCATACGTACAACGGAAGATGATTTGTTTATCACGTAGTGTTTCTCTCTTGGCTCGATATGAATGAATTGTCCCGCGTGAAGTTCATGAGGCGTTCCGTCAACATAAATGGTGACTGTTCCTTCAAGCACGAAAAAGTTTTCTTCCATTACTTCGTGATAATGCGCTTGAAAATCCTGCCCGGGCATAAATTGCACAAGCGCGAAATTCATGCGTGGTCCTTGCATTAAATACTTGGGACCGGAATCGCCGAAACGGAATTCTTTGTCTTTTTCATCGACTATAAACATTTTTCCTCCGATGTTATTTTTATTTTAATTTAAATACATACGCAGTTTGGCAATGACTTCATCGAAACTGAGCGGTTTGCCTATATGGCTGTTCATGCCGGATTCAAGGCATTTTTCAATGTCGTCACGGAATACATTCGCTGTCATGGCGACTATTGGAACAGGCTTATGATCGTTCTGATCAATATCCATACTTTTTTCTATAGCGCGAATTTTTTGAGTGGTCTCATAACCGTCCATGAGGGGCATCTGAATATCCATGAATATCATTCCGTATTTGTTAGGCGCTTCCCGGAACATTTTAACCGCTTCTTCGCCGTTTTCTGCGCAGTCAATTGTAAGCTGCGTCGGTTCAAGCAGCGCCAGCACAATCTCGCGGTTAATTTCCATATCTTCCACCAATAAAATGCTTTGTCCCGTGAATTTTACCGACGTGTCCATGCTAGTCTGTGCAGACTCCGCCTGTTTTGTTTCCTCGGCGCGTTTCGCTTTTATAATAAAAATGAATGAAGCGCCTTTCCCCAGATCAGACTCAATCCATATTTTTCCGTCCATCATTTCGATGATGTTTTTTGATATGGACAAGCCAAGACCTGTGCCGCCGAATTCTCTTGACGTACTGCTTTCCGCCTGATTGAAAGGTTGAAATAGTTTTTTCTGCTTCTCGCGGCTGATACCTATACCTGTATCAGTAATAGAAAACCGAATTGTGCAAATACCGTTTTCTTCATTTGTACATTCTATGCGGATTGTGATAGAGCCTTTCTCAGGCGTAAACTTTACAGCGTTTCCCGTAAGGTTAGTGATAACCTGCGATAACCTCTGTTCATCACTGATAAGAAATTCAGGAATCGCAGGATCGATATGTACTGATAAACTTTGTTTTTTTTCATTAAGGCGTACATTATTCACATCGATTATCCGCTGTATCATTTCTTTAAAATTAAATTCTGAATATGTTAATTCAAGTTTATTTGCTTCAATTTTAGACATATCCAGAATGTCGTTAATAACGCCAAGCAAATGTTTCGAGGCTTCGTTAATCTGCTTAAAGCAATAATCCTTCCGCTGAAGATCATCTGCCTTTATTCCAATAGACGCCATGCCGACGATAGCGTTCATTGGCGTACGGATCTCATGACTCATATTCGCCAAAAACGCCGACTTCGCAATTGTCGCGCTTTGCGCCTCTGCCTGCTTTTTGGCAAGTATCCTGAGAAATATTATCAGTGAACAGATACTCAGCAGCATTAACACTACAACTATTATTGTTAGATTGAACTCCAACGGGTTTGATTCCCATACATGTAATACCCTGTTTAAGACGATATGTCCCACGGGTAAGTTATTGGTATTAATATTAAATCTATTAGCTGTTTTATAATCAAACTGCCATCGGTTGTATGATTTTGAATCGTAAATAACGGGAATATCAGAAACCGGCTTCCCGTTTAGAATATCTATAACCATGGAAACAGCTACGCGGCATTTTACTTCAGGAATGGAAACAAGTCCGCCAAATGTTCCATGTCCCATATAGGACTCGGTCAGGCAGAATACCGGATTCACTGACGCGGCTGAAACCTGCTTCTGCACCTCTATTTCCGGATATAAAATGCCGTTACTGTCAACAAGATAATTACCAATTAAAACCAATGTATCGTTTTTAAAATTGCGGATATCTTCCATGAGATCATTAAATGGTTTGTCTTCACTAAACAGAAATTCAACAGGTAATTCGCTCTTCATTATAAATTTTTCAATATCTTTACGCATATTGATACTTCGGGACAGCGAGTAATCATTTAAAATAAAAATCCGTTTTGTTCCTGGGTATTGGCGCAGCATTTCCTTGATTGTATCCTCAAAGGATACCCCTCCGGAAATACCGGTAACAAACTCTTCAAGACTGTGAAGCGTGGAATGATCAAGATTATTAACTCCGCAGAAAACCACCGGTTTATTAGGAAAAAGTATAAAATAATTATCCAACACAAATTTAAACGCTTCGTTGTCGGAAGTTAAAACAATATCAATATTATCGGTGATATAATTCGCGCGGATCATGTGCGAGTAAATATCATCAAAACTGGCGTTGTTGCGGTGTTCGTATGAATTTAAATTTAAATTTCTGTATTCCATATTGTCATTCGATTCAAGAGTTTGCCGGATAACTTCTATCTGGCTGCGTTCGCGTTCAATCTGTACATTATAGGAACTAATATGAAGAATAACATTTTTACCGGTGTTTTCTTTATTATTTAAACGGAAGTTTCTGACAGCTTCAGGACCTCCGCTTCCAAGCAGCTCTCTATAAGCGCTTTCAAGCTGAGGAACTAAATAGGCATAATCTTTGTTTACATATGTGTAACATGGTATAGTATCAATAATGTCTGCTTTTTTAATTCCCGCAGGAATTCGATAATCAAAAGTGACAACACGAGGAAGTACCGCAATATCGGCTTTGTTATTTAATAGAGCGTCCCATACATCCTGAAGTTCATTTACGACAACAAGCTCGGATGCTCCTGTCTGCGCAGCGTGATTTGCCACATATATATTCTGCCAGCGGTAACAGAACCTTAATCCGGCAATGTCCCTCCAAGATGATAACTCATAAAAATCATCGCTTCGTGTATAGGAGGTAAATTGCACATAATCAACAGGTACAGGTACTTTTATCAGATTAGGAAATTGCAATTGGAATCCGTCGGTTTGGTTGGGCAGTATTGCCGACTCGCCGTAATTTACATTGGCTATTGCTGTACGCATCCCTGAAACATTGATAGCTATTTGATAGCCTGAACGCTGCAATGCCGCGTAAAGTAAACGCCCCACACCAATCGGTGAATCATCGCTCATTGCAATCTTGATTACAGGCTGCATTGTACTTTGCTCTGCGCGAGAATCATCGTTACGCGATTCGGCGGCAGGTCTCTGCTGCGCCCAAACAGGTATCTGAATAAACAATATACCCAGAATTATTAAAATTATATTGTACAGTACAGCGAAGTTTACAATACAGCATATTTTTTTAAATTTTTTCAATACAGATTCCTCCAGATATCTTAAGGCGCGCGCCACATATGCTTCGTAATGCCTTCATTGCTCAATCGCAGCAACGGCTGATACGCCGCCTGCCAATTCTGATACGCTTTGTCGTACACCTCGCGGTTTTCTTTGTTAGGTGAAAATGTTTTTTCAATCTTCACCATGGATGTTTTGCTTTCGGAGACGCTACCTCCGGAGCGGACGGCTTCTCTTACGCTTGAGTATAAACCGATTCCCTTGCCTGCCATTATCGCGGCTCCGAGAGCTGTCGCTTCTTTTACAACCGGAACATCGATGGGAATACCGAGAATATCGGCGAGAATTTGCGGCCAAAGTTTGCTTTTCGCGGCTCCTCCCGCAAAAACAATTTTTTCAGGTTTTTTGCCTGTCGCTTCGTGTACCAACTTTAAATGTCCCAATGTCACATAACACGCGTTTTCCATGATCGCTCTGTAAAAACACGCTTTGTTAAATTTTTCCGGATCAAGTTCAAAATTTAAAAATGAAGGAGACGCGTGTTTCCAATTAATATAATTCATTACATCAGAAAAAGTACATATAATTCCGTTGCTTCCGGGCGGAACCGAAAGAGCTGCTTCATCCAAGATCATATAAGGATCGATATTCTGCTCTGCGGCAATGCGTTTTTCTTCGGCGCAGAAAGCGTCTCTGAACCATCGCATAACGAGTCCCGGATTAAAAGCAATCGCTTCGTATTGCCACAAATTTTCCACTGCATGACAGTTAACGCGAACATCGCATTTTGGAGAGCAGACAGCAGAGCTCGTGTTAAACTCGTACTGCCAGAAACTTCCGCCGAACACGACCGCGTCTCCTACTTCGACAACGCCTACGCCGATTGTGCCAAGCTGACAATCGCCGCCGCCTGTTACGAGCGGAGTACCTTCAAGTAAGCCGCTCTGCTCCGCTCCTTTTTTTGAAACGTTAGCCGCAACTGTTCCGCACTCTTTTACATTGGGGAAAATATCGTCTCTGATGCCGCAGCGCCGCGCAATTTCGATATCCCAATTTCGAGTTTTTAGATCGAAAAGCCCTGTAGTTGATCCGTTGCTCGGCTCAACCGCAAGTACGCCGGAAAGACGGAAAATGATCCAATCGTTAATCATTCCGATGCGGGCAGTTTTTTTATACATATCAGGTAGTTTATTTTTTACCCATAACAATCGAGGCAGAGCTCCGAGAGCGAATGTCTGCCCTGATTTTAAATATATTTCTTTTTCCAGATTTGGATCTATTTGTTTAAGCTGAGTTACTTCGTCTTTAGCTCGTGCGTCAACATTCGCGCATGCCCAGAGTTCTTCTCCATTTGCGTCGTACAGAACAATTCCTTCTCTCATGCAAGTAGTTGAAACAGCTGAAATATTCTTCGCGTCAATCGCAGTTTGAGAAAGAACTTCCTTTATACAAGAACATGTTAACCGCCAATTTACAGTCCAGTCAAAATTCATGCTGCCATGATAAGCCGGATCTTCCAAATGCCGCCATTCTTTTTGAACGCAGCCTATCTGATTGCCTTGAATATCAAAAATAACAGCTCTGACGCTGCCTGTTCCGGCGTCAATCGCCATCAAATAATTCATATTGTAAATTATATAGTTAGACATTAAAATAAGTAAAGGAGAAAACATGGCTGATAAAGAAGGAATCAAAATCGAAAAAAATTATTACACCGATGTTCCGTTTAAAACAAACGGAAATTTCCACGTAAAGGGAGCCGCGAATCTTGACTGGGGAATGAAAAAACATCTGACAAATATTTTCAATCCCAAAAGCGGCAACACGGTGATGTTTGCTTTTGATCACGGTTATTTCATGGGCTCGGTATCGGGTCTTGAACGGCTGGATATTCTCATCCCTCAATTGATCGATCATATTGATGTTTTAATGGCGACAAGAGGAGCGCTGAGAACCTGCGTGAAACCAAATTTCAGAAAAGGCATCGCGTTGCGTGTTTCCGCAGGATCATCAATGATAAACGAAGATCTCAGCCACGAACTTGTTTCTGTCGATATCGAAGACGCGATCCGCATGAACGCAGACTGCATGGCAGTGCAGACATTTATCGGAGCAGACGGTCAGCTTTCTAGCATCGACAATCTTTCCAAAGTGATAAACGCAGGTTCGCGTTACAGCATTCCGACGTTAGGTGTCATTGCAGTCGGAAAAAACATGGAAAGGACAAGCCAATATTTCAAACTTGCGACGCGCATTGTCGCGGAGCTTGGAGCGCACATCGTAAAAACATATTATTGCGATGATTTTGAAGAAATCGCGGCAGCTTGTCCCGTTCCGATTGTTGTCGCGGGCGGAAAAAAACTTTCAGAAAAAGACGCGCTGACAATGGCGTACAAATCCATTCAAGGCGGCGCCCGCGGACTCGACATGGGCAGAAATATTTTTCAAAGTTATCATCCTGCCGCCATGGCAGACGCTATCGGAAAAATTGTGCATAACAAATACACGGATAAAGAAGCGTTGGAATTTTTCAGCGAGAAGACGAAAACCAAATAGTAAAGAAGAATAATACAACAAAGGCGAAAACGCAAAAGCCTCGAGCGGCTTGAATGGTAGTCTTGATAATCTAATAATCTATAATAAAAATCTACATAGGTGGAAACGCAAAACCCTCGAGCGGCTTGAATGGCTGGTACTTTAACGCAATAAAATAGAATCAGTCGCAGCCATAGTCGCCGCTGAGGCTTGTTGCGTTTCCGCCTTCATAGTTTTTATCTTTATATTTTATCTACACATAGGAAAATATTTTTATAATGTCTGCCTGCTCTGCTGACGTACAAAGATAATCACAAGAACATTTCGCAGGTGTCAGTCACCTACGCTACATCTGGAGTACCGTTATCCACAACCACGCTATAAAATTCGGGTGGCTGCCATCATTGCATTACCTTTTTCAAGTAATTTCTAGGAATAAAATATATATTGACTCGTGATAGCAAAATTGCTATCATGTAAGTATGGGTAAGTACGAAAAGCTTGTAAAACGGGTATTTGAAGGTGCATCGGATATTACCCCTAATGAAGCTGAAAATATTTTAAATAAGCTGAATTTTAAATCAGCACCGACCAGCGGTTCTCATCGTACTTTTAGAAAACCTAACCGTCAGTCAGTTACAATTGTTCTTACGCAAAATCCGTTGAAACCGTATCTGGTAGAAAAAATTAGAGATGTTTTAAAGCAGGAGGGATACAACAATGACTAAAAAAAATTTAAAATATTATTTAGGTTTACCGTACACTTATGTTATTGAGTGGTCTGATGTTGATAATTGTTTCTTGGGCAGTATTGTTGAGCTTGAACACAATATGACATGCGGACAAACACGTGAAGAAGTTTTATCAAATCTTAAGGATGCTTTGGTTTCTTTTGTTACTACAAGTTTAGAAAATAAAATTGAAATTCCGGAACCGCTTAAAATTGATGATTTTAAAGGGAGTATCACTTATCGCACAAGTAAAGAACGCCATTATTTACTTGCTAAACAGGCAAAATTATACGGCAAAAGTATAAATACTTTTATTGACGAAGCAATAGGTGAAAAATTAAAAGCTATAAGGGTGTAAAACAATACAGATTGGCAGGAAAAATGTTTAATGTTTCAAGAATTTTTAATTAAGAAAAATTTACCGCAAACCACACGAACAGGATAGAGAGAAGACCTCACGCATATAGCGTACCGTCATTCGTTGGTACGCTACGGAATTCGGGTGGCTGCCATCATTGCGTTGCCACTGTGGTTGATCCTCTTAAATTCTTCAATTCCCCCTGTGGAAAAAACCGTGCGTTGACGCACGAAATAATCGTGCGTTTTACACGGATATCAAAATAAAAAATTCTGTTGTATAATTAAGGCAAATTTGAATCTAAGGAGTGATTTATGAAAAATATATTTAAGGTTTTAGGGCTTATTACTCTAACGGTAGTGATTGGGTTTTCGTTTGTAACTTGCGATGATGGGGAACCTACATATGTAGTATATGTAAAAGATTTTAACTGGTCTAGCAATCATAGCTATTGGGGAGATTTAGAAAACGGATATTTTAAAGGGCGAGCAATTACCGAAACATCTTTCAATTGGGAAATGAATAATAATTTTAGCGCTAATGCCACAAAAAATGTATTTACAGAAAGTCAGCTCTACGATTATTTGATAAAAACATTTGGCTTGTCTGCCGAGCAGGCTGAACAAGCAACAGAGAATTTTATTAATTATCCCCACTACTGGTTGGGTGTCAGGAATGGTACTACATTGAAAATCATGATTAAATAGTGTTCCTATAACACAGACATCAGAAGCGGGGGATTTTCTTTGCGGGTACAATAGTAGCAGCCACCCAATTTTTATGGTGTACCTGTAGACAACGATACACCATGGGTAGAGCATTCCAATTATAAAGGCTTTTTTGTTAACCTCTATAACTGCATCATGCTTAGTTATTCTTCGGCACTTCTAAATTATTCGGACCAAATCCTTTAATCAACACAAGCGGCTCAACGGGGCTTGTATTTGTGATGACGATTCCTTTTTTCGCGGCATCTTCTGATACAAAGAATTCGTCCGCGCTCTGCTGACCGAAACGGAGCATACCGGGCGCTTCGCAATGAAATGCGCCAAACTTGCCGTGTCCCTGAATAAAAATTACACTGTGCGCGGCTGGCTCTTTTATTGTCACGCTCTTTCCCGGATTTACAGAAAGTTCTTTCGCGCTGAAGTAGCCTTCGTTTGCGTAAGAGATCCATTTTTCTTCACAATCAGCGTTTTTAACGATAGAAATCGGCGGACGTCCAAATCGTTTTTTGTAATGCGGATCGATATTTTTCTCCCAGTCAAGCAGGCTGAAAATATAATCGATATCGTCTTTTTTATCAGCAGGACATTCGCCGTTCATAAATTCGCGCGGATAGGTAACGCCGGAAACTACATTTTCATGAACAGAGTTAACATCGCCGTTCCAGTTAAGTTCGTAAGTCATGACAGAGCCTGGCGCGTGAATAACGCCGGCGGGAGAATACCAGCCAGAACCAAGTTCGATGCGCCACGCTCGTGAAAGTTCAGTGATGCGAGTGTCGCCCTTGTTGTAATCGCGGAGACGCTGTTTTACTTCTTCGGGTTTAGTGTCAGGATCATAACCGAAATAAGTCGCGTTCATCTCGCCGGTGTGACTCGCGAACTGATGAGGGAAGTAATAACACTCAGGCTTTCCAAGTTTACCGACTCTTGCCGCGGACTCCATATCGAGATGAAGATGATGGAAGAGCGGCGTTTTTAAATCATAAAATTTTGAAAAAACAGGAAAACCTTTGTACTTATCCATTAGTTCTTTGCCGATAATATTTGCACCTAACATTTCGATTGCTTCTTTTAAACTGAACTTTTCATCGCTGCCGTAATCAACCGCGCAAAAACTCAATCCTTCGGTCGGTCCTGCGAGAGGTCCGTTCTGCGCGATGTTTGTGGAAGCCATCCATCGTTCTTTAATGGAACCGCGTTCAAGACCGTATGCGAAGTAATCATCGGGATGGAGCCGAAGCCGCCTGCCTTCAACGCCGAAGGGACGCGGAATAAAATTCGGATTAAGGCGGAAAACGCCTTCTCCCTTTTTCATTGTATTTTCAATTAATTCTTTGTTAGCCATAAACTCCTCCTGATTATTGGTATGAGATTATTTTTAAGCACAAATATCGAATTGTCAATTGATAACTAAACATTTCCCAAACTAAAATCACCCTGGATTTTATAATGGCTTCCGTCACGCACAACATTCAGTTCACGATCCGGAAAATAGATCGGTAATAATTCTTTGACCTTATCTTTCGCGGCTTCATAAATCTCATGGCGCACATTGTCATCAACTCTTTCAAGAGTAACAATTGACACATCAATAATATAACCGCGTCCCGTCTCTGAGATAAAACCGGCGGTAAAATTTGCGCCTATGTTAAAGAGACCATCCGCTTCCGGATTAGATGTTTCACCCCGCGCCGGACGCACAGGATGAAGCGGATATCTATCACCGTAAAGATCTTCGATATGATTATCAACCTCATCAAAAAGATCTTTCAACTGATCCAGAAACGCGGTTAATTTAGGATGCCACATCATAATAGGACTAGTATATATTGACGAGTTAAGATGCGCAATAATATATGCGGTGACTGTCACCATAACGCTTTTCTGCTACAATTATCTCATGCCGTCTCTCAATGACCCTTCATACCTTGAGCCTCTAAATCCTGAGCAGAGACGCGCTGTTCTGCACACAGGTAAGCCGCTTTTGATATTGGCGGGCGCAGGTTCGGGGAAGACGAGGGTAATCACGACAAAAATCGCGTGGCTCATTCGGGAGCAGGGATTGGATCCGCGTTCAATTTTGGCGGTGACTTTTACCAACAAGGCGGCGCGCGAAATGGCAGAACGCGCTCAGAAGATTGACGCGCGCGCGGGCGACGCGATGCTTCGCACATTTCACTCTTTCGGCGCGTGGTTTCTTCGCCGCAACGGAGGTCTTTCCGGGCTGCAATCAGGGTTTGTCATTTACGATGACGCCGATGTGATTTCGCTCCTTTCTTCCATTCTTGAAAATATGCCGAAGCCTGAGATCAAATATATTGCGCATAACATTTCGCGCGCAAAAGATTATTTTTTATCTCCTGATGACGCTGAACTCGCGCTGATCGATCACGGTAAAAAATTTCGAGATATTTACAGACAATACGAAGAACGCATGAAACAGATCGGCAACGTTGATTTCGGCGATTTGATCAAAAAACCTGTTGAGATTCTCCGCAATCATCCTGAAGTCGCGCAGCGTTTCCGCGATCGTTTTTCCGTCATCATGGTTGATGAGTATCAGGACGCGAATGTAGCGCAGTTTCGTCTGCTGAAAGAATTGTGCGGTCCTTCAACTTATGTTTGTGTTGTCGGTGATGACGATCAATCAATATACAGATTCAGAGGCGCGGAAGTAAAAAATATTTTGGAATTTCCGGATCGATTTAACGGCGCGGACATCATCCGTCTTGAAAGAAATTACAGATCAACAGCGTCGATATTGAAAGCCGCGTCGAGCGTTGTTGACTGCAACCGAGGACGTCTCGGAAAAACATTGCGCGCGGAAAAAGGCGAAGGTTCGCTTCCTGTGCTGACAAAATTAATCGATCAGGATCGAGAAGCGCAATATTGCGCCGGCTTGATCGAACAGTCCGTTAAACGACACGAAACAGAATGGCAGGACTGGGCGATTTTATACCGAACCAACGCGCAGTCCGCCGGATTTGAAACCGCGTTTTTAAAACGCGGAATCCCGTATCGTGTTGTCGGCTCGCTAAAATTTTACGAACGCGAAGAAATAAAAGACGCTCTCGCTCTTTTGTCGATCCTTGTAAATCCGCGCGACGAAGTCGCCTTCCGCAGAATCGTAAACAAACCAACAAGAAGCGTCGGCGCTGTCACCGTCCGCAAAATAATTGAAACAGCAATCATCAGCGGCGAAAATTTGCTTGAAGCTTGCCGCGTAACGGACTGTTCGCAAAAAGCAAAAAAAGGCTTAAACGAATTCCTTAAAATAATTGAAGATGCTCAAAACTGTTTTCAAACAATTTCACCTAACGAAGAAATCGCAGAAAAACATACCAGTCCCATTAAAACAGACAGCAATGAAACCTCTGCGAAAAAAACAAACTTAAAAATCAGAGAAAAAACCAAACATCAAACCTTAAAGTCAGGAAAAGGTTTATCGGTCTTAGTAGAAAAACTTTTAAAAGATTCCGGTCTTGCGGAGTATCACGAATCACAGGATGAAATATCAGGCAACTCAAAAATCGGAAACTTGCAGGAACTTTTAAACGCGGCGATCGATTATCCGAACAGCCGCGAAGGTCTCCTCGAATTTTTGGAAAACATCGAATTGGATCGAGCGTCGATGGAAGAAAACAAAGATAACGCGCGGCAAAATCAATGCGTAACGCTCATCACTCTTCACAACACGAAAGGTTTGGAATTCAAACGCGTAATTATGACAGGGCTTGAACAGGGAATCTTTCCGCGCGATGACAAAAAAGGAGACGAACTCGAAGAAGAGCGCAGGTTATTTTACGTCGGCGCAACCCGCGCCATGGACGAACTCTACTTCACAACATGCAGCGAACGCCGAATGTACGGAAGAACAACGCCGATGCAGCCGTCGCTTTTTCTGAGAGAGATCGACAAAAGTTGTATCGACAGAGGCACCAGCCGTTACAGCGCAAATCATCATGTTGACAATCAGCGTACAGGAAATTATTCTGTCAGCAAAAAAAGCGTCAGTCAAATTTCACAAATCGAAGAGAAATCCGGCTGGCGCAGAGGTCAGCGCGTTTTTCATGACAACCACGGCTACGGAGCTGTAGCGGATGTCAGAGACAGCGATGACGGTCCCATCGTGCTTGTTCGTTTTGAAAACGGACAGGAGAAACGCTTTTTAAGCGAAATTCAAGGCAGAGCTTTTGAAAAAATAGGAGATGATTGTTAAATGTCAGATAACGCGTCAAATATGTCAGATAATAAAATATTTGATAACGGCATTTCGAATAACAGTGATTTTTTTCTCTTGAGGCAAATACCAAACATCCTTCGCGCGAGAGGTTTTCGTCTCTATCTTGCGGACGGCGGCAAACGCACCGGACAGGCGCGGCTTGTCGATTTGTGGCTGAACGGCGGAGCGACAGTGCTGGGTCACACTCCGCCCAACCTGTTACGCGAATTAAAAAATGCAGCGAGCCGCGGACTTTATGCGCCCTATCCGCATTTCACTGAAAGCCGCTTTTTAAAAGCGTTATCGAAACTTTTTCCGCAGAGAAGTTTTCGTCTTTACGCCGCGCCACCATCAAATGTTGATTTAAAACTTTGGAGACCGTTCGTCGATCCTGCAAATCCGTTTATTGCCGGCGGCACACCAATTTTAGTTCCGGTTATTCCCGGCATACAAACATGGCGTGACGGTTTGCCTTTGGGGTTGTGCGCAGTTGCGGCATTATCGGAAGATCTGCTGACGCGTCTGCCGCCGGGCGATATGCTTTCGCCTATTCTGCTCGCAGCTGCAACGCGCGGTGTTTACGATTTGCTTGCCGCGAAGGATAGAGTGAAACTTGCTCTGCCGCGAATCACAAAAGCGCTGCGGGAAAACTCGACAAAAAAAGAATGGCAGCAAAACGGTATCTATCTCACATTAAAACACGATCCAACGCCCGAAGAATGGGCGGCAATGTTTCATCAATTTTTAGACGCGGGCTTTTTACTGCCGCCAACTCCTTCTCATCCATTGATACTTCCCGGCGAGATGTCGGACGGAGAGGAAGCCAAACTAGCGAAAGTTTTGTAAGATAGCGGCGGCATTGCGTACCCTTGAATTTCCCCTAAAAAATCATCATAATTTTAATACATGACTAAGTTTATTTTCGTCTCAGGCGGCGTTTGTTCAAGTTTGGGAAAGGGTGTTGCGGCTTCTTCGATAGGGGCGCTGTTGGAGAGCAGGGGGCTTAATGTCCGTATGGTGAAATGCGACCCTTATATCAATGTGGACGCGGGGACAATGAGCCCATATCAGCATGGCGAGGTTTATGTTACCGACGATGGGGCGGAAACCGACCTTGATTTGGGCAATTACGCGCGTTTTACCAAGGGACATCTGAAGCAGGCAAATTCTATCACCACAGGACAGGTTTATCAGTCCGTTATCTGCAAAGAACGCGAAGGGAAATACCTCGGGAAATGCGTGCAGGTTATTCCTCATATCACCGATGAGATAAAGAGCCGGATTCTCGCGGTCGCGAAAGAAGATAATGATACTGATATTGTTATCATCGAGATCGGCGGAACTGTCGGAGATATCGAATCGATTCCTTTTATCGAAGTTGCGCGTCAGATCATTCACGAACACGGCAAGAAAAACGCTGTTTCTGTTCACCTAACATTGATACCGGAAGTCGCGGGCGGCGAATTGAAAACCAAACCGACTCAACATTCCGTTAAGACGATGCTGGAAGCGGGAATTCAACCCGATGTTTTGATATGCCGTTCTCCTGTCATGCTTGAGGAAGCGGCGCGCCGCAAGATCGCGCTTTTTACCAACGTTGATCTTGACGCTGTGTTTACTTCACCTAACATCGACACGACGATTTATCAAATACCGATTGTTTTTTATGAACAAAAACTTGATGAAGTAATTCTTCGAAAAATGGGAATCGAAAGCCGTCATGCCGATATGCATCCGTGGCATGATGTAATGGAACGATATTCATCGAGAAAAGGAAAAGTGCGAATCGGCGTTGTCGGAAAATATATGGAAATTCACGACACTTATACTTCGCTGTACGAAGCGATTTTTCACGCGAGTCTTGAATGCGGCGTAGAAGTTGAATCGGTAAAAATCGATTCATCGCGGTTGGAAGAAGCCGCTGATTCCGATTTGATTCTTGGAAAAAACGGAGAGAATGTTGACGGCATTTTGATTCCAGGCGGATTTGGTCAGCGTGGAATCAACGGAATGATTAAAGCCGCGGAATGGGCAAGAAAAAATAAAAAACCCTATTTGGGAATCTGTCTTGGTATGCAGATAATGGCAATTGAATGGGCGCGTAACGTTCTCGGCTGGAGTGACGCCGACTCAACGGAATTTACTCCCGACACAAAACATCCTGTGATCAGTCTTCTTGAAGAGCAGGCAAACGTAAAAAATTACGGCGGCACGATGCGCCTCGGCGCGAGCGAAACTGTGAACGAAGATGACTCTCACATCATGACCGCTTACGGTAAAAAAAGCATAATGGAACGTCATCGGCATCGATATGAATTTACAAATAAATACCGCGATGAAATGACAAAATCGGGATTGAGGCTGACGGCTTTTAATTCCGACGGCGCGTTAGTTGAATGTGTTGAATGGTCAAACTCGGGAGAGGCATCGCATCCTTGGGGTGTTGCCGTTCAATTTCACCCTGAATATAAATCAAAACCGATGGATGTTGCTCCTCTTTTCAGGGATTTTGTCACAATGGTAAAAAAAGAAAAAAAATGATGAAGAAAAACATAATTGTTATGTGCAATATTTTTATTATTCTCGCAGCTTCCTGCACTTTTGATTACGGTGAATCTAAAGAAGAAGGAAACGAAATGCCGGACTTGGTGATGGAAAATGTCGAATATGTTCGCGTAAGATCATCCGATCCGATAGCGAGGTTTCAGGCAGAACGCGCGGAACGTTATGAGAAACAAGGCGTAATGAAACTGATGCAATTTTCATTTGAACAATACGGAGAAAAAGGGGAAGAAGTAAACGCTGTCGGACAGGCGGGATTTGCGTCGGTAGATATTCAATCGGGAGACGTTTCTATGAACGACGCTGTAAGACTCGAAGTAGAATCCGAAGACATCATTCTTGAAACCGAATTACTCGAATGGAAAGATGAACCGCGCACATTATCATCGGGAAACAAAGAAGTCACAATTATTCAAGAGAGCGGCACTCGCTTTACAGGACTTGCTCTTTTCGTGGAAGCGCGCAAACGAACATGGGAATTTTCAGGCGCTGTATCGGGAACATACATCAGTGAAGACGATGAAGAAGAAAGCGAAGAAACAGAAGACAAAAAAATAACGGCAAGCGTTGAAGACGAAACAACGGTTCAAAGACCGGAAGACAGAGATCCTGAAACTGCAGTCCGCCAACCGACCCGCAGACCGGTAACACAACAGACTGAAGAGAAAAAGCAGGATGAAGACGAGGAACAGGAAAAAATAGATGAAGCTACGCTCAAATAGTTTATTATTCGCTATTTTATTTCTCTGCATAAGCGCTGCATTTACATCGGCTGATATTTTTACTTTCAGAGCGGACAGAATGTCGGGCACAAGAGCGCTTGGCAGAGAAGCGACGATATTGATCGGAAACGCGGAAGTTCGATCGGATAATTTATTATTACGCGCGGACAGAATCGAAATTCACGGCGATGATAATAGATTTATAGTCTGCTCCGGAAATGTTTGGGGGCACGAAGAAGAAAAAGATATTTTGTTTTACACTGACAACCTTCGTTATGATCGCAGGCAAAAAATCGCGCGGCTTGAAGGAAACGCTTCTCTCGAAGACAGAGAAAACAAAGTTGTCGCGAGAGGGCGCTACATCGAATACGATGATCCAAATGAAATTGCGGTCTTTCAAATTTCGGTTCGTTTATTCAAAGACGAAATGGTCTGCCGATCCGAATACGCAATTTACCGCCGCAAAGAAAAACTTCTCGATTTATCGGGCTTCCCGGTTGTTTATAAAAAAGATGACGTATTCCGCGCAGATAAAATTCGCGTCGATCTTGACACCGACGATGTTGTAATGGAAGGCGCTGTTTCGGGAACAATAATAAATTAATTGATCGCAACGGGATTACAGATGGAAGAAAATAATTATGATGAAAATAATTCTCTCCAAGAACACACTCTCGGCGTTTTAGGTTTGCATAAAAAATTCGGCAGAAAAGAAGTTGTTAAAGGCGTAACGTTTAAGATGAGAAACGGAGAAGTTGCCGGTCTTTTGGGTCCCAACGGAGCGGGTAAAACAACAATCTTTTATATGATTGTCGGCTTTTATCAGCCCACAGAAGGCATCGTTGTAATGAACGACACAGACATTACCGAAAAGCCGATGTACCGCCGCGCACGAATGGGCATCGCCTATCTTCCGCAGGAAGCGTCGATCTTTCGCAAGTTAACCGTCGAACAAAATATCTGGGCAATTCTTGAAAGCCGCTCCGATATCGACAAAAATCAAAAGCAGGAAAAACTCGAAAGCCTGCTGAACGAATTTAACATCGGGCGTATCCGCTACCAATTCGGCTACACTCTTTCCGGCGGAGAACGCCGCCGCACCGAAATTGCCAGAGCGCTAGCCACAGAGCCGAAATTTTTATTATTAGACGAACCATTTGCCGGTATCGATCCAATCGCCGTTTATGAAATCAAACAAATCATCCGCCAGCTCGCGAACAAGGGCATCGGCGTTCTCATCACAGATCACAATGTACGCGACACCCTCGAAATTACCAACGAAGCTTTCATCATCGCCGACGGCTTGATTTTCGCCAACGGCGACAAAGATGTCATTCTAAACAACGAAATGGTGCGAAAGATTTATCTCGGCAGCGAATTCAGAATGTAAATTGTAAATTGCAGCAGCAGCCTTTTTGAGATATAATGAAAATGATCAATAAAGAGAGGTGGTTATGTCAAAAATTATAAAACCGATTGTAATCGCGTTGGCGAGCGTCATTTTGTTTATTTTTTTAGTTTTGCTTATTACTCCGATGCTTTTCAAGAATCAATTGATGGAAATCGCGAAGACCGAGCTGAACAAAATGTTCTTGGCGAAGGTTGATTTTAAAGATTTAAAATTGTCGTTTATCCGCAATTTTCCGAACGCTTACATTGGTTTAGATGGTTTGGAAGTTCTTGGCGTCGGTGATTTTGAGGATGAGCTGCTGGTTTCTTTTGATAGGTTCAGCGTGACTGTTGATCTTGTAAGCGCAATCAAGATGGATAATATCGAAGTAAAATCTATCTTGCTTGATAAGGCGCGTCTTAATGGTCATATACTTGAGGACGGCAGCGCTAACTGGAATATTTTTAAACCGAGTGAAACATCGGAAGAAGAAACCAAAGAGATCCCGAAAGAAGAAGAGATAGCAGAAACGAAAGAAGAAACTGAAACAGAGGAATCTTCTCCGTTTGTTTTTAAAGTCGGATTAACAAAATTTGAAATACGCGATCTGCAGGCTGCTTTCCGCGATGATAAAAGTAAAATGGCAGCGGAGTTCGAAGCGCTTAATTTGAATGTACGCGGTGATATGAGACGCGAAAATGTTGACTTAAAATTAAAGCTTTCTATTGACGGAATCGATTTCTGGCTGGACGGTGTTCGTCTTGCTAATAAAGTCAGCGTTGGATTTGTTTCTGATGCTGCCGCGGATTTGAAAAATTTATTTTTTGTTATCAAAGATAATAAATTCAACTTGAATGACATTGTGCTTAAATTAGACGGCTCTGTCGGAATTGCGGATGGCGATATTAATGCCGATGTTACGTTTGCCACTGATAAAACTGATTTTAAAAGTTTGATGTCGCTTGTACCGGCTGTTTACATGAATGATTTTAAAAATTTGAAAACAACCGGAAGCCTTTCGATAAGCGGCGATATAAAAGGAACATACAATCAAAATCAAATGCCGATCGCGAATGTAAATTTAAATGTTGATAACGCTACATTCAGTTATCCAAATCTTCCTAAATCAGTTAGCAATATTAACATTGCTGTAAAAGCGCATTATGACGGAGAAGTTTTTGACCGCACTACCGCAGATGTTGACAGATTCAGTTTCGTGATAGCGGGTAATCCTTTTAACGCGGAATTGCACGTTAAAACGCCTGAAAGCGATATGCAGGTTGCCGCGAGTTTTGCCGGAAAAATTGATTTTGATTCGTTAGTTGACATTATTCCTCTTGATAATATTACGCTGAACGGTTTGCTTGAATGTGATGTTTCTCTCGCGGGCAGAATGTCGACTCTCAAAAATGAACGATACGAAGATTTTCAGGCGCAGGGGCAATTAAAATTAACCGGATTCGCCTTCGAGAGTCCGGATTTTCCGCAGGGAGCGCAAATTTCCAGCACTCAGCTTAATTTCACGCCGCGGAGGGTTGAGCTGGCGAATCTCGACGCAAAGACGGGCAACACCGATATTTCGCTGCGCGGATCGCTTGAAAATTTTATCCCTTTTATTTTTAACAAAGAAACTGTCAGAGGTACGCTCGCGCTTAGATCGAATAATATCGATTTGAATCAATTTATGGGCGGCGATAAAAAAGAAGAAAAGGGAAAAGAAAAGAAAGAAAAGACGGAGAAACCTGAAGAAGTAAAAACCGAGATGAGCGTGATTGAAGTTCCGAAAAACGTTGATTTCGCGCTGACTGTAAATATCGGCAATATTCTTTTTGATAAACTTGACATAAAAAATACAACAGGCTCGGTTACGGTGAAAGACGGAAAACTCGATATGAGAAATCTCAGTTTAAATATGCTGGAAGGAAGCATGGTTTTGAACGGAGAATACAATACTCAAAATATAGCTGTGCCGTTTATCAATTTTAATATGAACATAAATCAATTTGATATTCCTTCCGCGATTACGTCATTTTCATTCATCGAAAATATTTTACCCGAACCGCAGAATTATTCCGGTAAAGTATCAGCTGCAATGACATTGTACAGCAAGCTTGAACAGAATATGTCGCCTGAAATGAATTCAATCGAGTCAAAAGGAAGATTGCAGACGCATAATTTGAAGGTTAGCAATTCCAAAGTTTTCGCGACAACTGCGGATCTTTTAAAAAATGAAAGCTGGCGAAATCCCGCTCTTGGCGATGTAACTGTAGATTTCGAAATCAGAGACGGACGAGTGTATATTGAAAAACCGATAGTGATCAATCTGCAGCAGGCAAGAATGGAGATCTCTGGCGATCAAGGGCTCGATATGTCGATGAATTATAAATTAGCAGCGATCGTACCGTCATCAACAATTGGTTCAGGAGCGACCGATATTTTGAGCAAAATACCCGGAGGCGGTGTAAAAGAAATAAACGTAGCAGGATTGATAAGAGGTACCGCGAAAAATCCGGCAGTAAGCCTCAGCGTTGCCGACATGGCTACTGCGGTAACAGATCAAGTAGTAGGCGCAGTTAAAGCTCAAGTAAGCGAAGAAGTGAATCGTCAAATTGAAAAAATAATGGCGGAAGCGCAAAAGCAGGCTGATAGTATACGCAGCACAGCGAAAACCGGCGCCGACAAAGTGCGCAGCGAAGCCAACTCCGCCGCCGACAGAGTGATGGCTAACGCAGGATCAAATCCCGTTCAAAGAGGAATCGCTCAAACCGCCGCGAATAAACTTCGCAGTGAAGGCGAGACAAACGCGCGTAAACTCGAAGAAGAGGGTGAAACTCAGGCGCGGAATGTTCTGGCGGCAGCACAACGTCAGGCGGACAATCTCAAGCGGTAGTTTTCTATAACGCCCCAAATAACTGACGTTTTTTTGTTATGCGACGTTTGCCCACTTTTTCATTTAAATCTAAAGTAGCTTTCCCCAAAAACTGAAGTTTTGGGAAAGCCTCAATTGTATATAATTACGGCACTATGCGTCATTCCTATGACGGCGCTCTTAATTTCCGACCACTGACTAAGCGGTTTTCTCGATGCCTATTTCTCGGCGAATTAACTTGCTGATGATTTCTGTGGGGCTTTGCCGGGTTTCCAACATTTTTGCCGTAAGGTATTGCGCTGACAATTGGTCAAGGATGACCATCGTATTACGATATTTAATAAGCTGCAAGATGGTTTTGGTGACAGGGACACTACGACATTCAAGCGTTTTGGATAGTCTTTCCTTTATGTTCATCATGATTTTCCTTATAAGAGGCGACAAACCCCCATATAATAAGCGGAAGACATACTATAGCAAAAAGTATAATTATTTCCATTTTGTTACTCCTTACTTTTGGTTATTAATATGATGCCAAGAACAAAAAGTATTATAGCAAGAGCGGCTCCCATGATAAAAGTTTGCAATGGGTCGAATCCGCCGCGCAGTACTGAACCTAGCAACAAACTTCCAAATGATAATTTTCCTAAATCAACCAGTATTGTTCCGACAATTTTTCCAGTTCGGTTCCCTCTTTTATCATTTTCCATATCTCTATTCTACCTTGTCCCTTACAAATTGACAAGGAGGACATCTTATTTCTTACGGCACTATGCGTCATTCCTATGACGGCGCTCTTAATCTCCGACCACTGACTAAGCGGTTTTCTCGATGCCTATTTCTCGGCGAATTAACTTGCTGATGATTTCTGTGGGGCTTTGCTGGGTTTCCAGCATTTTTGCCGTAAGGTATTGCGCTGACAATTGGTCAAGGATGACCATCATATTACGTTGTTTAATAAACGGACCTTCTTCTGTAGAGCTTATCTCAGGAGTAGTTTTTGTTAATAGTTCATCGAGTTCCCATGCTTCTTGTTCTGTCATATCAGACATAATAATTACTCTCCTTCACCAAATAATAAAATTCTTTTCTGCATTTCATTGCATGAAAGATATAATAACTTCCATCTGTTCTTATATTATACATAACTTCAAGCAAATTTCCATTACGATCAAAGCCAATAAGCAGATACTTATTTTGATACTTTGGCATTAGACGATCAACCAATGGAAGCGCTAAGGCACGCAGAATGTCGTCTTCGGTAATTTCCTTGTGCCTTAATGCTGACTCATTGATGGTTATGTTCATAAGACAATTATATCATTTTTTATCCGATATAGAAAGGATTATACGGGGGATGGGATGTACATTACGGCACTATCGCCGACTTAATCTCCGACCACTGACCGAGAATGCCCCTTTCGTTTTGCCATGCGGCGGCTACATAAACCGTTTTTCCTCTTTGAGATTCTTCAAAATGCAAAGCGAAAGGCGTTCTGCTTGCCATTGTGTGATGGTTTAAGACATCGGGGCTTTCTGGCGGTGAGTCCATTAAATCCCATACTATGACTGCTCCGTCATAACCTACGGGTTTGGCTTTATGCGAGGAACCCTGCTGCCAGAAGTCAACCATGATTTCTCTGATGTTACGCAGATGTAAAACGAAGTCTACCATTTCTCTTACGACTTTGTGATCGGTGCGGATGGTGTCGTGATTAGGCACGCCCATTTCAACTCGGTCAACATTGGTAACGGGAGCGAAACGCAGAAATTGATTGACAAACCCCCTAATCTCCCTTGTTGCGGCGGCTTGGGCTTCCTGTCTTGCGAGTGTGTTTCCGTGTGTGGGGGTTTCCAATGCGGCGGTGAATGCGGTTCCGAAAACGCCGAAACTGTTGGAGAGGGCGGTCACTCGATCTTGCGGAATGTGCGTCCACACGAGGGGGGTCACGCTCATTTGATTGTTGACGTACTGGATCATCTGACCCATAAACACGCTGAATTGGGCGGCGTTGGTTGGGATGTAGTCTCTGTTAGTGTTAGCCATAAATTCGCTCCTTTTTAGGCTGTTTGCCAGAATCTTCGTTTCCAGCCTGCCTTTTTATCCGTTTTTTTTGTTTCCGCCTACGCCGAAACCCATTTTTTAACCATATTTCCAACCGTTTTAACGGTTAATCTAATCGAAAAAAGCCGCAAAGCGGTTTTTGTACATGCACAAAATGTTTTTGTGCACTAAGAAAAAGTTTTTGTACATGCACAAAAAGTTTTTAAACACCAAGAAAAACCTTTTGTACACCAAGAAAATGTTTTTCTACATGTACAAATTGATTTTCTACACTAAGAAAATCTTTTTGCACACCAAGAAAATCCGTTTGTACACCAAGAAAAAGTTTTTCAAGGTGTACAAAAAACCCCGTTACTCCTCTATCGCCTGAATAACGCTTGCGTATGTACTCCAACGCGTTGCCGCCTTGTACGCTTCTATACTGTCCGCTGGGACATAGATTATGCGGTTGGTTTGGTTACTATCGAATACTCCCAAGCCCAGAGTAGGCGGCGTGAGAGCCAACACCGTGACGCTTGCAAGTCTGCTACAGTTAGAGAACGCTAAGGAGCCGATGTTCATAACGCTGTCTGGTATGGTGACACTCGTTAAGTTGCTGTTGTAGCTAAACGCACCATCGGCGATGCTCTCCACGCTGTCAGGTATGGCGATGTTCCCATTTGCAGAAGGAAAGGCTATCAGTATTGTCATGTTCTTGTTGTAGATTATTCCGTCTTCGCTTGCTAAGTTCGGGTTTGCCGCGTCCACCGTAATGTTTACCAAAGCGGTGCAGCCCCTGAACGCCCATGTGCCGATGCTTGCCACTCCGCTGCCTATGGTGATGTCCGCCATGGCAGTGCAGCCGTAGAACAAATTTTGGCTAATGCTCATAACACTGTCAGGTATGGTGACGCTCGTCAATTTGGAGCAGACATAGAACGCACCAGTGCCAATGCTTGTGACGCTTTTGGGTATGGTGATGTTCATCAGGTTGGAGCAACTATAGAACGCACCGCCGCCGATACTGGTTACGCTGTTTGGTATGGTAACGCTCGTTAAGCCGGTGTTGTAGAACGCATAATCGCCGATGCTTTTTACGCTGTTAGGTATGGTGATGCTCGTCAAGTTCATGCAGTTGCGGAACGCATAATTTGAAATTGAAGTAACGGTAGTGCTGGGCAAGATAAGGGACACGATCTGACTTAAGCCTGTAAGTCCCGGAGCGGCGGTATTGGAAGCGCTGCCCGTAGTAAACGCGCCGTCGCTTGACCGTGTGCTGCCGGAGAGGTCAAGCGCGACCAGTTTGTTCCCTGTGTTGAGTGCGGCAAGGAGCTGCGTCCAGCCGTTGTCGGCAGTCCCCATTGCGCCCAAGTCTATCGAAACTTTCAAGGGGACAGGATCGGCGGCGGTTCCTGTGTGCGCCGAGTTCTGTATGTATTGGGCAAGGGTTAAGGTACAGTCATCCCTGTCCCTGTCGCACTCTATCGCGCCGCTTGCAGAATTCCAGTTGTGCCCAAGCGCGGCATAACCTTCTGTGCGAGTTGAAATAGTGCCGCAGTCATTGGTACATTCTCTTTTGTTGTTTCCATCTGTAGTACAGGTAGGCTCTGTCCAGTCATGGTAATGATGCTCAAATGCATCGATTACTTCACCTTTTAATTCAATTGAACAGCGAATGCAATTCCCTGTTCCCGTATAGCCGTCATCTTCGCAGGTTGCCTCTATTGCTCCGCCTGTTTCCCCTGCGGAATGTCCAATCGCATGATGTCCTTCATCCGTTTCTTCGCCGAGCGTGCCGCAAACATCGCATTTTTCAGTGTTGATAGCCGCATCCAAGCAGGTAGCGGCGGTTGTTTCTTTCCATTCGGTGAATGAGTGACCGTTTGCGCAGGGGTCGGGGGTTGTTGTGCCGCCGTTGCCATTACCACCGCCTGTTCCATTGTCGCAAGCCATTACGACAAGTCCGATTACGGCAATCAGCCATAATAATTTTAATTTGTTTTTCATCTTAAACCTTCCTTATTATCTTTTCTGTTGATATATACTTAAGCCCTTGCATGGGTAGAGCGAACTCTGCCGACAATAGCGTTATTTTTATGAATAGATTGATTGATGTTTCCCTGTGAGCAGAGCTATCCCCTGAAAAGGTGCATAGTGAGTAAATTTGCGATTTTCTTCTATAAAGGAGAGAGAGAGAGAGAGAGAGAGAGAGAGAGAGAGAGAGAGAGAGAGAGAGAATTTGAATTCACCTGCTGTTTTGTGTTTGTTTTGCTTGAATAGGCGGCTACGGTCATATATATATAATGCCGTTTTTGGGGGGAAGTTACAAGGGGTGTTACGGGATATTTTGAATATTTTGCCTGTTAAACAGCGTTGAAAAGTTGTATATTAGAGGTAGAGGTTATCGTCTCCGCTTCGCGGAGCCTGCGAACCGCGAACCAAAGGTTCGAAGGTTCGACGATTGAACATCGCCGCTCGCGCGGCTTAATTTGGAGATAATATGGGACAAACACAGGCGCAGATACCAATCTCTAACAATCTCAGTTTTGAGCAGGTTTGGGCGACATTGGATAGGACAGGAAAATGGCTGGAAGAAGTAGCCTTATCTCAAAAGGAAACAGCCAGACGGCAAGAAGAAACAGATCGGATAGTAAAGGAAATAGGCAAGCGGCTTGGCGATTTTACCAATAGCTTTGGCGATGTTGTAGAACACTTGATTGCCCCTAATCTTCTGGAAAAATTCAAAGCACTAGGGTTTGATTTTGAAGAGGCAAGCACGAGGCATAAAATCCGAAATAAAAAGAATGATATTTCTTTTGAAATAGATGTTTTTCTGCAAAACGGCGATACAGCAATGCTGGTTGAAATAAAAGCAAATCTAACCATTAGCGATATAAACAAACATATAACACGCCTTGAAAAAATGCGAAAATGGGCGGATATTCGCGGTGATAAACGTCATTTTTTAGGTGCTGTAGCAGGGATTGTTGTTGAAGATGACGAAAGAGAATACGCATTAAATCAAGGATTTTTCTTTATAGAACCTTCAGGTGAAGATTATAATATAACTCCTCCGTATAATAAACCAAAAGAATGGTAAAATAATTTTCTGAAAATATTAAAATAAAAAAGAATAATTGTAAGGTGCAAGCGGCACATAACAAGCGTTACAAGAATGAACTTGGGCAAATGGCACATAACGCTATTTAAACGTAATTCTCAAACCTGCGCAGAAGCGCCAGCCGTCAATTGAAGAGGTATTGTCTTCTGCCCAGAGTTTGTAAACCGGAAACCATGCGCGGATATCGAAGCCAAGGTATAACTTTTCTTTGATTAAAAAGTCAAAACCGAAGCCGGCGGCAGGCATGAACCAGCGTCCCTTACTCCAGAAAAAATCGCGGATCGCATCGGTTTGCAGCTGCGCGTCGGTTTCAATATTTCCTGAAAAATCGGCGGGATGATTTAATCCGACAGCAAGCGCGATTATGCGGAAGTCAAACGCGGGACCGCCGAAAAAACGGAAAGCGTTATTACCGAACGGAAGAAAAAATACAGCGTTTATTCCTGTTAAAAAACCCATCACAAACGCTGAACGGTTTTCAGGATTGCAAGCCATGGGATAAGCGAGTTTCACGTTGTACTCGTAATTTGTAAAATAGAGGTCTTCCGTTATTTCAAGTTTAAACAATCTCGCGAACTGAAACGCGACAGAAGCGCCGCCGGACGGAATGACGGGAGCCGGATCAGAATCAACTCCGTTGACGGCAGGAAAATAATAAATGCTGCCGTGAAGCGCCCAGCTGAAAAATTGTTCACGCCAGCTGAGCTGTTCCTGCGCGCCATCCTCCTGCCCGTAAGCCGCAAAAGCGATTAACAAAAAAACAACGAGCAGGACTGCGCGGATAGATTTCACTTTTATTTAAAATACGAAATAAATATACCCGCGATAATCGCCGATCCGATTGTACTTGAAACAATCGGACCCATGGCGTGCATCAGAAGGTGGTTATTCGGGTTATACTGCTGACCCAATCTTTGGGAGATACGCGCTGCCATCGGCATAGCGGAAACGCCGGAGTTGCCGATAAGCGGATTAACTTTACCGCGAGTGACAACGCAGAGAAGCTTCGCGACAAGAACGCCGCCGACAGTTCCGAACGCGAAGGCTAAAAGTCCGCTCGCGAGAATTATCAATGTTTGGGGCGTTAAGAACCTGTCCGCTGTTGCGGATGATCCGATGCTTAACGCGACAAGGAATGTAAGTATCGTTAAGAAATCGTTTTGGAAAGTTCTGACATAACGATCCGCTACGCCGCTTTCACGAATTAAATTTCCAAGACATAACATTGCGACTAACGCGCCTGCGGCAGGAACCAAAAGAAGAACAACGAGCGCGAGTATTATCGGGAAAAGGACTTTTTGCTTCTGCGTTACTCTTTTCGGTTCAGGCATTTCAACTACGCGTTCTTTCGGCGTGGTTAGCAGTTTCATGATCGGCGGCTGGATAAACGGGACAAGCGCCATGTAAGAGAATGCCGCGATTGCGATGGCAGGCAGCAGATCGGGCGCAAGACGCGTTGCCGTAAAGATCGATGTCGGTCCGTCGGAGCTTCCGATTATACCGATAGCTGCCGACTCCGTAATAGTGAACCCTTCAAAGCCGGGGAAGAAAGGAGCAAGCGCGTTTCCCACAAAATAGGAAACTCCCATTGCGACGAATATCCCAAGCTGTCCGCCAAGACCGATAAGCGCGCTTCTCGGCGACGCGATCAGCGGACCGAAATCAGTCATCGTTCCGATGCAAAGGAATATTAGCGGCGGATAAATTACCATACGAATACCGGTGTAAAGGAAGTTCATCAGTCCAGGAATAAATTCACCCTGCAGTTCGGCAAACTTATTCGGGTTGGTGTAATATCCGTGAAGTCCGACAATCGGAAGATTTGCCAAAATGATTCCAAACGCAAGCGGAAGCAGAAGCAGCGGCTCGAATTTTTTTACGATCGATAAATACAGAAAAAACGCTCCGAGCAGAATCATTATTGCCTGCCCCATAGTGAGATTGAGTATGCCCAAACTCGCGATTAAACTTTGTCCTAGTGACATAAAGATAGTTCTCCTTTATTTATGTAATTATGTTTTACTTTATTCTATTTTTGTATAACCTTCGCTGCTGATAAGCGCGTCGATTTTCTGCCCGTCTTTACACATTTGACATTCACCAGGAGCGTAGAGCTGATAACCGGGAATATCTTTCGAGGTAAACAGCGGATTTATCTCCTGCTGGCACAAAACGGGCGAAGCCAGATATAAAGTTGATATTCCTACAAGATTTCCGCCATAATAGGAAATACATTCCAGCATGCTGTTCAATGTCCGACCGCTGGAAATTGTAGCGACAAGCAGCAAAACATTTCTTCCGTTAATCCACTCCGCTCTGTTGCTTGGGAAAACCCAGTTTCCGTACGAGCTGGTAATCGGCGAAACAACATGAATTAATCCGTCGGAGTTAATGGAAGAAGTTCCGTCCTGTAAAAGTTCTTCGGCAAGATATGCCGCGATAACCGATGTTTTTTCGATGCATACAATAGTATCGATAACTGTGCTTGATAAATACGGGATCGCAAGCTCCTTCGCGACATCCCTCGCGATTGACGCATTGCATTTCAACTCACAATAATCAAGATAGTGATTACTATGCGCGTTACTTGTGGAAAAATGACCAGAATGTATTGCAATGGCTATCTTAGGATTTTTTGCCAATGAAACGCTGATTGTATTTGACTCCATGATTTACCTCTTCTTATCAGACTACACCGTAAAGCCTTAAAAGTCAATTTGTAATAAAACAAGCGCTTTTACCTTAACAGGCGTTTACTGTTTTGATTCACGACGCAAGCGCTTTTTCTATCATCGAAATTAAAATATCCGGTTTTACCGGCTTTATCAGCACGTCAAAAACCTTAAAACTTTTAGCTTTATCAACAAAATCCTGTCCCGAATTTCCGCTGACAACAATAATCGGCGTATTTTTGTAGCTGGTTGTTCTCATCAAATCATTTAAAAATTCAAAACCGTTGATATTCGGCATCTCAATATCAAGAAGTATAATATCCAGCTTGTTTCTGATGATAAACGCAAGGGCTTCCGAAGCGGACTTTACAACGCGCAGATCGTACTGCGGTATCAGCATGGTTTTATATTCGCTTAATTGCTGTAAGTTATCATCGACTGCCAGAACTATCTTTTTTTCATCCATAATTTTCATCCTAAAAATTAAAAACAAAGCACTATATTCAAACATTTAACTATGAATATTAATAAAAAGCAAGTAAAATGATTGTATACGAGGATTTTTTTGATGGGCAATGACGAGAAAAAAAACAGCATTCTGATTGTTGATGACGAGAGAGTAAATCTCGATCTTCTTGTAAAAATACTGAGTCCGAAATATACGGTCTTTATGACAAAGAACGGCGCGTCCGCGATTCAAATGACAAATGAATTAATGCCGGATTTGATTCTGCTGGATA
>Ga0209755_10001060_pt1 | contig 45813 bp, 39 predicted proteins | sample TergutCo191P1_FD_187301 | JGI IMG/M metagenome (GOLD analysis project Ga0209755, IMG submission 187301) | Cornitermes sp. P1 segment gut microbial communities from Petit-Saut dam, French Guiana - Co191P1 (SPAdes) (version 2) | ecosystem: Host-associated > Arthropoda: Insects > Digestive system... | reverse complement strand
CCGCTGTGGAAGCCCGCGGTTTCGAGATGGGTGTAACAGATTTTATCACAAAACCATTTTCCGCGTCTGTCCTCGTTAACCGTATCAAGTCGCATTTGGAACGCACACAAAAATTACAGGAGAATAAGAAGCTGATACAGGAGATTGCGCGGCAGAAGCAGGAAGCTGACAACGCAAATAAAGCGAAAAGCTCCTTTCTAAGCCGGATGAGTCATGAAATCCGGACGCCGATGAACGCCATCCTCGGAATTGCGGAGATACAGCTTCAGGAAGAATCACTTGAATTAAAAATCAGGGAAGCGTTTGAAAGGATATACGCCTCCGGAGACTTGCTGCTCAGTATCATCAACGACATTCTCGACCTCTCAAAAATAGAAGCCGGAAAGATGGAACTTACAATCGGCAAATACGAGATTGCAAGCCTTATCAGCGATACAGCGCAGCTTAACATGATGCGCGTTGGCAGTAAACAGATCACGTTTGAACTGAACATAGACGAGCATTTACCTGCGACTTTATTGGGCGATGAGCTGCGCATTAAGCAGGTTTTTAATAATTTACTTTCAAACGCGTTCAAGTATACCGCGTCGGGGACTGTAACGCTGGGTGTTTCTGTTGAACCTTCAGATGGTGATGAGGTATTCCTTGTCGTTACCGTACGGGATACCGGACAGGGTATGTCACAGGAACAGATTAGCAGGCTTTATGACGATTATGCGCGATTCAATGAAACAGCCAATCGCGCGACCGAAGGTACCGGGCTTGGCATGAGCATAACACGCGACCTTGTCAACATAATGAAGGGTAGTATTTCTGTTGAAAGCGAACCGGGTATTGGCTCGACATTTACAATCCGTCTGCCGCAGAGTATATGCGGCGCCGAAGAGCTGGGAAAAGAGATGACATTAAATTTGCACAAGTTCCGTTCAAACAGCCGGACACGGATGATAAAAACACAGATCACGCGCGAGCCGATGCCGTACGCCAGAGTTTTGGTTGTGGACGATGTGGACACAAATATTTACGTTGCTAAAGGCCTTTTGGCCCCGTATGAGCTGACGATTGATTCCGCTGACTCAGGATACGCTGCGATCGATAAGATCAAGAACGGAAAAGTGTACGATGTCATATTCATGGATCATATGATGCCAAAACTTGACGGCGTAGAAACTACAAAAATACTGCGTGAAATTGGATATACCCATCCCATCATCGCGCTGACCGCAAACGCGGTGGCAGGACAGGCGAATATCTTTCTTAAAAACGGTTTTGATGATTTCATATCCAAGCCGATTGATATACGTCAGATGAACAGAATACTCAATGAACAGATACGCGATAAGCAGCCGCCTGAAGTACTACAAGAGGCAAGACAGAGATCGAAAATAAAAAAGCCGCACACAGATAAATCATCGTCCGCGCATCCGGCAATTGATCCGCAGCAAGCCGAAGTATTTCTGCGTGAAACTGAAAAAGCTCTCGCAGCATTAGCTGCGAACACCGGATCTTATGAAAGCGATAGCGGCTTGCAGAGTTATATGATTCAAATGCATGTAATGAAAACAGCGATGGAGAATGTTGGAAAGATGGACCTCTCCGCCGCTGCATTCAAGCTGGAGCAGGCGGCCAGGGACAGGATCATAGAACTTATGGAGTCTGAAACCCCTGCGTTCCTGCTCGCAGCAAAAGCTTTTGCCGAAACGCTTTCAAAATCATTAGAAACGCTGCCATCTAAATCTATATTGGCGAACAGGCAAATCTCAGGGCTTGATATTATAAAAGGGATTGAACGCTATCATGGTGACGAGAAAACTTATATAGCAATCCTGCGTTCATACGCGGCTAGCGTCGGTTCAATGCTGAAGGAAATTGAGTCTATCAGCGCGGAGTTTCAAACTCAGGCGGTCATTCCTCAGGATAAGCTTCTCGCTTACAGAACAAAAGTTCACGGTATCAAAGGGACGAGCCTTGATATTCTCGCAGGGCAGATTGGTAAAGAGGCAAGGGATCTTGAAGAAGCTGCAAAAAGCAGCGACTTTGACTTTATAAAAAACAATACGTCAGCTTTTCTTGACAACGCTGGGAAACTGGTTGCAGCTATTAACGATGTCCTTTTAAATATTGACGCTGAAAATCCAAAACCAAAAAAAGATAGACCGGATAAAAATGTTCTTTTGGAACTTCTTGCCGCCTGTAAAAAGTATCATATAAATAAGGTGGACGAAGCAATGGCGGAAATAGAAAAGTATCAATATGAGGCAGACGGCGGTCTTGCGGATTGGCTCAGGGAAAACATTGACAGTATGGACTTTGAGAAAATCGTTGAAAAACTTTCTAATTTAAATTTATAACATAAGGATATTTATATGGCAGAAGAGCTAAAAAGAATTATTCATGTTGATGATGTGAATTACAGTCTGGTATCTGTTAAAAACAGGCTTAACAAAATTTTTAATGTTATTCCCGCGAATTCATCCATAAAACTGTATGAGCTTCTTGAAAAATTCATACCGGATTTGATTTTATTGGACGCTGATATGCCGGAAATTGACGGCTATGAAACCATTAAGGGATTAAAAGCCGACGACCGTTATGCGCACATACCGGTCGTTTTTCTGACAGGCAGAAGCGACAGAGCAAGCGTAGTCAAGGGGATTAGCCTTGGAGCGGCTGATTATATATTCAAACCGGTTCAAACAGAAAAGCTGATTGATACTCTGGACAATATATTGAATCCCAAAGAGCATGAACAATCAGCCAAAGAAGAAGAAAATAATAATAAACCCGGCGTTCTTGCTGTTGACGATGTCGCCAGCATGTTAAGAGCGGTTCAATATGCGCTTCAAGACAGATACAATGTTTATTTGCTGTCAAAACCGGAAGGCGTACCGAATTTTCTAAAAACTGAAAAACCGGATTTAATTCTGCTTGATTATTTGATGCCTACAATGAGCGGGTTTGATCTTATATCCATAATAAAAACAATACCCGAACACAAAGACACGCCTATTATTATTTTAACAACAGAGGGAACTCAGGAACATGTAAAGGAAGCCATTAACCTTGGAGCATCGGATTTTATTGTAAAACCTTTTAAGCCGAAAGAACTGAACGATAAGGTCGCAAAGCATATCAGGATAGCGAATGAACTGCGGATAATACGCGAAGATAATTCAGGACTGTACGGGTAAAGGTTTATTTCTTGCCCCTAATGATTATTTTTCAATGAATATTGCTTAAATATGGAGAAATGTTGCGTTTTGATTATTTTCATGCCTTTTGTAAAATATGAGATGTGTCTGTGTATTTGACAAAAAAAATCTAAAAATATATACTAACCGTATTATGAGTAAAACAAATTTAGATTCCGTACAAAATTTATCTCTTCGTGAAAGACCTGTGGACATTTTTTTCATGGTGATCTTTTCTATCTTCTTTATCACCTCCTGCATTGCGGACATGATTCCGGCGCTGGGTATTAATTTTGATAATCCTTCAGCCAATTTCATTGTGAACGCAAACCATTGGTATGCGGACGGAGGCACTGATAAATTATTTCAAAACCCGCCGTTCTGGATGAAAATTATTATCAGCCTGTCGGCGTTTGTTTATATGCCTTTCTATGCCATCCTTGTGGTATCTATCTGGCGCGGCTGGAACCGTATCCAGCTTTTCTGCGTAATTTACGCAACCATGATAGCGTGTAACACAGGCATTATTGTTTTTGGAGTTGAATTTTTCGGAGAGCCTGAATGGAGAACGGAAAACCCGGTAAAATTTCTTTTATTCAATCTTCCCTATGTATTAATTCCGATAACCCTTTTAATCAGGATGCGAAAGCCGCTGCCTTTTACACGGAAATTTTAATTCGCTGAACAGCATGAAAAAATTTATTTTTTACATCCTTACAGGTATTGTTATTTCGGCTGCTGTAATGGTTCCTTTTTCGGGCGGCATATCTTCGTTACCTGCTTTTTTTGCAGGCGCTGAGATGCTGCTTGTTGTCAGTCTTTGGGCTTTAGGTTTTGCTGTCACTTCATTTTTATTCGGGATCATTTCAGGAGATTATTCGTGGATTGACAGAATGTGGAGCGTACTGCCTGTTTGTTTTGCGGTTTATTACGCTGTCCGCTCAGGAGGAGCTCCGGCTCCCTGCATTGCTGCGCTGTTAGTAACAATATGGGGAGTGCGCCTTACATTTAACTTCGCAAGGAAAGGCGGATATAATGGCGGGGAAGACTACCGCTGGGTTTATCTCAGAAAAAAAATCACTAATCCGATTCTGTGGCAGTTATTCAATTTAGTTTTTATTTCTTTTTTTCAGACAGGATTATTCGTGCTTTTTACTTATCCGGTTTACGCGTTAACGTTATATTCCGCGCAAAGCATTCCAGTTTTATTCTGGATTTTTTCTGCGCTTGGATTTTTGTTTATATGTTTTGAATCAATTTCGGATCAGCAGCAGTGGAATTTTCATGCCGCTAAAAAACTGGCATTTGAACAAAAGGATTATCCGTCAAAATATTCCGCCGATGTAAAAAACGGTTTTCTATCACAGGGTTTATTTTCGATTTGCCGCCACCCAAATTATTTTGGCGAACTGGGTTTCTGGTGGACAATCTGGTTTACAGCATTTTCATTTAAATGGGATCCTCTTGGTTCTGGAATTTTCGGAACGGTTGTGTTATCATTTATTTTTTTAGGCTCTACTATTTTAACCGAAAAGATTACATCTTCCAAATATCTTGAATATAAAAGTTATAAAAAAAAGACTGTAAGCGCGGTTATTCCGTTGTTTAAAAGGAGATAACATGAAAAAAAGAGCGTTAATCAGCGTTTATAATAAAGATAAAATATTAGAGCTTGCTTCATTTTTGATAAAGTCAAAGTGGGAAATTATTTCGACAGGAGGAACTTACAAATTTTTACAGGAAAATAAAATACATGTTAAAGATGTATCTTCTGTTACAGGTTTCCCTGAATGTCTTGACGGGCGCGTTAAAACGCTTCATCCCGCTGTTCACGCAGGCATTCTTGCGCGCCGTGATGTTAAAGAACATATCAGCACATTAAAAACCTTAAAGCTCGAGACTATCGATCTTGTCTGCGTGAATCTTTATCCGTTTTTTGATAAGGTTCAATCCGGTATAACCGATGAAGAAAAAATTGAATTTATCGATATCGGCGGTCCTGCGATGCTGAGATCGGCCGCCAAAAATTTTAATGATGTGATTGTTTTAACAGACCCTGCCGATTATAAAGCTGTAATGAAGGGTTTGGAAAAAAACGATGTTCCTGAAAAATTAAGAAAACGTCTTGCGGGAAAGGTATTCAATCTTACTTCGGCTTATGACGCCGCGATTTCACGTTTTCTGCTGAATGAAGAGTATCCTGCCTTTTTATCGCAGTCATTAAAGATCGGACAGACTTTGCGTTACGGTGAAAACGCGCATCAAAGCGCCGCTTTATATCTTAATGCCGACAGTCAGGGAGCGCTTGGAAGCGTTGAACAGCTTCACGGAAAGGAGATGGGATATAATAATATAAAAGATCTTGACATCGCATGGAAGGCTGTCTGCGCGTTCGGGCTTAATAAAGATAAAACACCTCCTTTCGGCGATAAAGAAGTAAAGCGTCTTATAAAAGACGGCACAACAAAAGATAAAATTTGCTGCGCTGCCATTAAACATAACAGTCCCTGCGGAATCGCGTTAGGTGATACGCTTACAGAGGCTTACAGGAAAGTTCTCGCCTGCGATCCTGTTTCAATTTTCGGCGGGATAATAGCGTGTAACACAACGGTAAACAAGGCGGCGGCTTTAAAGTTAAGTGAAATATTTCTTGAAATTGTCGCCGCTCCCGATTTTGAAGAGGAAGCTTTAAAAATTTTAAAGCAAAAGAAAAACTTACGAATTATAAAAATTAATAAAGCGCCTAAAGAAATTTTTGAATATACTTCCGTTGACGGAGGACTTTTAACGCAGAAAGCTGATAAAGTTCTTTTAGAAAAATGGGATGTTGTTACAAAAACCGCTCCTGAAAAGTCCGATATCGCCGACATGATTTTTGGGATGAGAGCTGTAACTTTTGTAAAATCAAACGCAATCATGATAGTTAAGGAACTTTCCGCAACAGGTATCGGAGGCGGGCAGGTTAACAGGATTTGGCCCGCGATAGAAGCGCTTAAAAGAAGCGAGAATACAATAAAAAATACCTTAAAAGAATTCTTTGATGCGGGCGGAAGCCCGTGGGAAAACGCAAATCCCGCAAGAGTTTTAGCTTCGGACGCCTTTTTCCCGTTCGCGGATATTGTGGAAGAAGCGGCAAAATACGGAATAAAAGCGATAATACAGCCCGGCGGCTCTGTTAACGACAAATTATCGATCGAAGCGTGCGACAAACACGGAATCGCGATGGTGTTCACAGGCACAAGGCATTTTAAACATTAAAGTTGTTTGACAACTGACCGAGTTGTCCAACAAGTCTGTTAATATTAGTTAAAATATTTTACCGCGCCTGAAAATATATCCATTTTCCTGATGCCTTGTATGTTTTTGTAAAGGCCTTCATCGAAACGTTCGTTATGCGCCATCCGGCCGAAGACTCTGCCGTCCTGCGATGTTATTCCCTCAATTGAATAATTTGAATTATTCGGATTAAAGCGGATATCCTGCGAGGCGTTTCCTTCAAAGTCCGCATACTGAGTTGCAATCTGCCCGGAAGCCTCAAGAGTTTTAATTATAGATTCATCGGCGATAAAACGGCCTTCGCCGTGAGAGACGGGCACGATATATTGATCTCCCTGTTTTAAATGACAAAGCCACGGCGATTTATTAGAAACAATTCTTGTATTAACCAAAACAGATTGATGTCTTCCGATTGTATTAAATGTCAGGGTAGGAGAGCAGGCCGTCATATCACGGATTTCTCCGTAAGGGACAAGGCCAAGTTTGATAAGCGCTTGAAACCCGTTGCAGATTCCAAGAATTAATCCGTCTCTTTTATTAAGCATATCCATTAAAGCGCATGCCGCCTCGGGGTTGCGCATAAATGCAGTAATGAATTTTCCCGAGCCGTCAGGTTCATCGCCTCCTGAAAATCCTCCGGGGATAAACACAGCCTGCGAGGAGGCAAGAGCTTTACTGAAGTTTTTAACGCTGTCTGTTATATCATTGGGTGTTAAGTTTCGTATAACGAATATTTCCGCTTTTCCTCCCGCTTTTTCAACAGCTCTTACGCTGTCATATTCTGAGTTAGTTCCGGGAAACACAGGAATTAAGAATTTTGGTTTTAAGTATTTTTCTTTTTTTATATTAATTGATTTTAAATCTTCGTCATTATTATAATTAAAAGTTTTTGAGATTCCTTCTTGTTTAATTAAATAAGGATATACAGGCTGTAATGTATTTTCCCATGAAAATTGCAATTGATAGAATAACATCTCTATGGATTTAGTTTTTAATAAATAAGCGCCTGAGGTTTTTCCTAAATATTCAATTTCAAGTTCATCGCATTTTAATGTTAATCCATCGCGTATTTCAACAATAAATCCGCAAAAACCAAAACCTGAATAAAGATCGTTATCTGAAACAAAACCAAAACGGCTGCCAAAACACATTTTAATTACCGCTTCCGCAGTTCCTCCGGAACCTGCCGCCCATGCCGAGACAATAACACTCTGATAAATTAACATTTCGATTATATCAAAATATTTACAAAGCGAATAAAAATCTAAATTATTAGTAAATGATACAGGCGGTTTTAATAAATAAACATTATTATCCGCCTTTTTAAATTCGGGAGTGATAATGTTTTCTATTTTTTGCGTTGATACCGCGAAAGAAACCAGTGTAGGCGGAACATTAATTTCCTTTCCGCCGCTTACAGTGAAACTTCCTGACATTGAATCCTTGCCGCCGATTGCCGCAGTCTGCAGACCAAGCTGCGCGTCAAGAGCGCCTAGAAGCGAACTGAAAGGCTTTCCCCAGCGCAGAGGATCGTCGCGTAACCTTTCAAAATATTCCTGAAATGTTAGATAAGTTTCTTTTCTGCTTCCGCCCATCGCGATTATTTTCGCGACAGAATGAACTACCGCGAATATAGCTCCGTAATACGGGCTTTTTTCCGAAACTTCCGGATCAAACCCCCATGTCATAAGGGAGCAGCTTGATGTCTCTCCGTTTAAAACAGGAATCTTTGCCGCCATTCCCTGAAGCGGCGTTAGCTGATATTTACCGCCGTAAGGAGAGGCCGCCGCGGCTGCTCCTACGCTGAAATCAAATCTGTCCGCAAGCCCTTTTTGCGAACATATATTCAAGCTGCCTATAAATTTTAAAAGATCTTTTTCACATTTAAACTCTTCAGCCTGATTCCCGAACACTAATCCACTGCCTGCAGCGCGGCTTCCGGTATTCTCGATCCCCTTTATATGTACTTTTGCAGACCTTGAGGCTCCGTTAGAGTTAACAAAATTCCTTGAAAGATTAACTATTGTTTTTCCTCTCCATTTCATTACCAGATGTTTTTCTTTAGTAATTTCAGCGATAACAGCGGCTTCAAGGTTTTCTTTTTCAGCCAGTTTGATAAATATAGGAACATCGTCTTTTGAAACAACTAATGACATTCTTTCCTGACTTTCGCTGATCGCAAGTTCTGTTCCGTCAAGACCTTCGTATTTCTTTAAGATTTTATCAAGATCGATTATTAAACCGTCCGCAAGTTCACCGGCGGAAACGCTTACGCCTCCTGCGCCGAAATCATTGCAGCGTTTAATTATGCGCGTAACGGAAGGATCGCGGAAGAGCCGCTGAATCTTCCGTTCCTCAGGCGCGTTTCCTTTCTGTACATCAGCGCCGCAGGTAACAAGCGAGATTTCTGTGTGTGACTTAGAAGAGCCTGTTGCGCCGCCGATTCCGTCGCGGCCTGTTCTGCCGCCGAGTAATATTACAGCGTCGCCCGGCTGGGGCGTGTTTCTTTTAACGTTTTCAGCGGGTGCGGCGCCGATTACCGCTCCTATCTCCATGCGTTTTGCCTCATATCCCGGATGATAGATCTCATGAACAAGACCTGTCGCCAGTCCTATCTGATTTCCGTAGGAGCTGTATCCTGCGGCGGCAGTCCTGCAAATTTTTCTCTGCGGAAGTTTTCCGGGGAGAGTATCGCCTGTGTTACGCAAAGGATCAGAAGCCCCCGTTATGCGCATAGCCTGATAAACGAACGCTCTTCCTGAAAGCGGATCGCGGATAGCGCCACCTAAACAAGTAGCCGCTCCTCCGAAAGGCTCTATTTCTGTCGGATGATTATGCGTTTCGTTTTTAAACATTAAAAGCCAGTCATGATCCTTTCCGTCAATATCAACTTTTATTTTTACGGAACATGCGTTAATTTCTTCAGATTCATCTATATTGGGAAGCAGTCCTTTCTGCTTAAGAGCCGCGGCTCCTATTGTCGCGATATCCATTAATGTAACAGGCTTTCCGCTTCTTCCAAGCGTCTTTCGCAGTTTTAAATAATTGGAGTAACTTTTGCTGATAACATCATCATCAATTAAAATATCGTTAAGCTCTGTTAAAAATGTCGTGTGCCTGCAATGATCCGACCAGTAAGTATCCAAAACTTTAATTTCTGTAATTGTAGGGTCGCGTTTTTCTTCATCCTTAAAATATTTTTGGCAAAATTTTAAATCTGGCAGATCCATCGCGAGATTCATGTCATTTAACAATTTTTCAAGCTCAGTCTGCGAAAAAGATGTAAAACCGCTGATAACAGATACATCCTCAGGCTGCGGGTATGCCGATGAAAGCGTTTTAGGTTTAACGAGAGATGCTTCGCGGCTTTCGACAGGATTTATAAGCCACGATTTTATCCGGTTAAATTCATCATCAGATAAATCTCCGTAAACCGCGTAAATTTTTAATGATAAAATATCCGGTCTTTCCTTTCCTGTAGCAAGGGAGATACACTGAGCGCATGAGTCCGCTCTTTGATCGAATTGCCCCGGAAGATACTCGACAGCGAAAACAAAAGCGTTCTTTAAATCCGGCATCGTATCGTAAAAATTATCTACAGGAGGTTCGCAAAAAACAATGTTTCTAACTTTAAGAAAATCTTCTTCGCTGATATTTTCCGCGTAATAACAATTTATTATTCTTACAGCTTTTATTTTTTCCATTTGAAGTCCAAGATGTAAATCGGATAATACTGACTCCGCTTCCCTTGCAAACTCTTTTTTTTTCTCGATATATATTTCTAAAACACTCATAAAATAATTATACAGATTTTTCAAATTATTAACTATATAAGGCTTTCAGAGCAAACCAAAGTATTATAAAGCTTAAGTTTTTTAATGATTGCCGTTTTCGTTTTTTCCGAGCAGCTTCATTCTTGCTAAAATATAATCAAGCCTGTTATGATTTAATACAGCTCGGCGATAGGGCGTTTTATCAATGCTTTCGATTTTATAATTTCCCCTTGTGATAAATTTTCTGCTGTTTCCTTCTGAAAACCAGTAAATAAGCGCGATGTTTTCGTTTGTCATTTCAAGCGCGTTAAATCCCTGTCTGCCTAAAGTGCTGCCAGAGTTAAAAAGACAAGGAACCGGAAGCTCGTCTCCGTAGAGGCTTTGGCGAAGCACATCGCGGCGTTCTTTTCTTTTTAATTTTTTTAACTCGCCTCTGAGAGCTGTGACTTCATTTTCGATGCGTATGCGATCATCGCCTGAAGAGGCGGAGTAGTCGCGGCAGAGGCGTTCAATTTCAAACTTGATATAATCAAAACGTCCCAATGATTCAAACAAAGGCCTGTGAGTGTGTCCTATAATCGAAAGGCATTTATTTTTCATGGAAAAAGCGTAAGCTTTTTTTTCGATTAAAAATCTTTTATGAGGACTTCTCGCGTCAGATATATTTTTTATTCCAAGCGGAGTTAGCACATAACGGATAAATAAACCCATTAAGCGGTTTAACCTAAAATAAACAGATGATAATTGATGGCCGTGAAAAACAAGCGCGTCCACTATTCCGGTTTTAATTTTTACCGCGGTGTGAATTTTATAAGGATATGAAGCGGGTTTATTTATCAGCAATAGCTCGTCATGATTACCTGCGATTTTATAAAGGCGGCCTTCATCATTAAAAAGGCTGAATAATTTGTAAAGGTCTGTCCATTTATCGCGGATTTTATCAAGCGGGTAACGCATGAGCTCTTCTATATCGCCGTTAAGAATTAGATTCCATCCGTTATTAAAATAGTATTCTTTTAAAATGCAGGTTAACATTCCGCCGTTATAATAAAGATCATCTCTTGAACCTGACCCCATATGAAGATCGCTTAAGATAAGAATTTTTCCTCCGCCTGAAATATCAATTACAGAGTCTTTTGAAGAATTTTCATCTGTTAGACGGCTTAAAAGAAATGAATCGGACATCGCGCATTTTTATACATTTTTACTTTAATTCTGTCAAGGCGTCATTATTAGACTTGTTCAACAACTCAGGTTAGCTGTCGAACAAGTCATGCAATTTTTTGGGCTAAAGCCCAAAAATTGCTTTTATTTAGCGGTGGTTGTTCAATAATTGAAGTTATTGAACAACTCTATTAATAATTTTAATTGTTATTTAATAAAATTCGGTATATAATATTTTATGTTTCACGCGCAAATTACAGGTACGGGAATTTATTCGCCGCCAAAAATCGAAACTAACGCGGACTTGAATAAATTTTACGGTGAGCCTATAAAAGATACTTTTTCCAATAAGATCGGAATTCTCCAGCGTCATGTGACAGATGACGATGAAAGCACTGTTGATATGGCAGTAAAAGCCGGAGAGAAAGCAATTGAGGATGCCGGTATAAAACCTGAAGATTTAGGTTTAGTTGTTGTAGCGACTGACACCCCTGAATACATAAGCCCTCCGACAGCCTGCGTTGTACAAGGGCGACTTAAAGCGGTAAACGCCGGAGCTTACGATGTAAACGGCGCGTGCTCCGGATTTGTGGCGGCGTTAGACGCAATGTGCAGGAATGCAATTTCAGGCGGATATGAACACATTCTGCTGATAGGCGCGTACAATATGACAAAATTTGTTGATCGCGCCAACGCCGCGCTGGTTCCGCTCTTTGGAGACGGAGCGGGAGCGGTTATAATTTCACGTTCAAATGAAAAAGGTTTTACAGGTTCTAAACTTTACGCTGACGGCACTCAATATGATCTTATGGGTATTTACGCAGGCGGCGCGAAATATCCGCTGACTCCTGAGCGGATAGCCAAAAAAGAATATATGCTGCAGTCATTAAAGCCGCTTCCGGCGGATCGAAATATTAAATTATGGCCTCCTATAATCACAGAACTGGTTGAAAAAAACGGTTTAAAAACCGCGGATATAGATTTTATTATCTGCACTCAGATTAACAGGTTTATCATTGAATCTGTTATGCCGCTTCTCGGTCTTTCGATGGATAAAACAATTTGCATTATGGGCGAGTACGGCTACACAGGTTCCGCGTGCATACCAATGGCGCTTGACTGCGCAAGGAAAAAATTTAAACAGCCAAAAAAGGGCGACAATGTTGTGTTTATCGCATCCGGTGTAGGACTCGCGGTGGCTTCGGTTTTATTTAAGTGGTAATTTAATTTTAAGCTGCTACTTTAAAAATTAAAGTTTCGGAATAACATCAATTTAGTAACTCTTTCGTCCGATGATTCCCAGTTCCATAGCCTGACGCATAATGTCTTCGCGGAAATCCGGGTGCGCTATGTTTACAAGCCGCTGAACTCTTTCGCGTACATTTGTGCCGCGAAGCTGCGCGATGCCGTACTCAGTTACAACGCGGTCTACATCCATCCGCGAAAGGCTTACGATCGCGCCTTGATTTAATGCAGGAACAATTTTACTGACTTTTTTTATCTGGCCGTCTTTATCTTTGATCGACGCGGTTGAATAAAGGCATATATAAGAGCGGCCGTTCTTTGAGTTCTGCGCGCCGATGGCTGTATCCGCTTGTCCGCCCGTTCCGCTTATTTGTTTTGTGCCGATGCTTTCGGAAGCGCATTGACCCGTAACATCAACTTCGACAGAAGAGTTAATCGATACTTGGTTATCGTTAAGACCGATGACATAAGGATCGTTCATAAACTCGCCGCTTAAAACAATAACTCCCGGATTATCATCGACAAAATCATACATCTGCCTTGTGCCGAATACAAAAGTGCACGCCATTTTTCCGGGTTGAATTTTTTTTCGCCTGCCGGTAATTACGCCCGCTTTAAAAAGTTTGCTCATTTCGCTTGTAAGCATTTCTGTATGAATACCGATATCTTTTTTATTATAAAGCGATTTAGCGATTGCGTTCGGCATTCCGCCTATTCCAAGCTGTAAACAATCGCCGTCATTTATTTCATCGGCTATCATTTTTCCGATTTTATAATCAAGCTCAGAAGGCTCGGCATCAGGAACTTCGGGAATTTGGTAATCAGTTTCTATTACATAATCTACGTCGTTTATATGAACTTCAACGTCGCCGAAAGCGCGCGGCACGTTAGGATTAATTTCGAGGATAACAAGACTTGAATTTTCGCGCATAGCGCGCTCATAAGTTGCAGATAACGATATCGCCATATAGCCGTGCTTGTCAGGCTGGCTTGCGTTGCAGATAAAAATGTCTGTTTTAAGATGACTGCGGCGTTTTACTCCCGCGCTGTGCAGGTGATTCGGAATATATGAAACCGCGTCTATCGCGTGGTTGCGCCTGAGCTGCGGCGTATAAAACCATGAGTTGACATTTATTTTTCCGATATATGCCGGGTCTGTTAAATATTTTCCTTCGGCCATAGGAAGGCAGTTGCTTACTGTAACGTCTTTTACGCCGCGGTCGATTATTTTATGAATGTCCATGAAAAAGTCGCGGGCTTCGGCGGCGGCCATGCCTGTGACAATATGATCTCCGTCTTTAACCAATGACAATGCTTTTTCGACACTGATGATTTTTGATTTATAATCATAATTCATAAATTACCTCTTGACTCTGAAGATCCAAAACCCGTAAAAGATTTCGGATCTTCAAAAAAATAAATTATCTTCTAAGCCTTGATATAAGTTCGTCAATTGAAGCCATAGGATCGACATCAACGAAAGTTCCGGTTTCAGCAGGGCCTGATGCCGGCGGTACGTATCTGATAAATGATAGCGAATCAACTCCGATTCTCATTCCGCCTGCGTAGTTTACTCCGCCTGACATCGCTATCGGAATACGGGCGCTTTCCATCGCTTCAAGATAATTTGCCGCTGTTAACGGTTTTCCCGAGGCGTTTAATCTTTCGATACCTGTAAGGAAAGTGCGCAGCGCGATATAAGAGCTCATCGCAAATGAGTTTACTTTATACGCTTCTTTTTCCGAAGCGGGAATGTATCTTGTGTCCCATTCTACAATTCTTGCGAACTCGGCGTAATCTCTTTGCCTGCGCGCAGCTTCCGCGCTTATGTTAGCGCTCTCGTTAGCTGCAACCCATGCCGCCGCGTAAATGCCTGCCGCTCCCGGATTTGTAGCTTCAGGCGGAATCGCTGTAGGAGCCGCGTTAACATAAGATGTTATAACAGGTTTCGGCCTTGAAATAGAATTTGAAAACGCTGCTGAATAAATCGCCCTGAAGTACGCCTGATTTCCCGCCGCGATAATTACATCCGCGTTCTGAACTGAAGCGATTTGCGGTCCGATAGAAGCCGCGTCTGTTGATCCAATAGGCATGTAAATAATATTCGGCTTGTTCGCTCTTGTGTCAAGCGCTGCCTGCTCTTCGATTCCCGCTTTTAAGCTTAATCCGTCATCGCCTGTTGAATAGACAACACCGATAGTCCGCACGTTTTCAAACGATGTGATCGCCCTTAAGTACATTATACGGCCTTCTGTTTTGTAAAGAGGCTGAACGCCCATCATGTATCTTTGATTTCCCTGAGCGGGTTCAAACATCTGAGCGCTTGCACCGGTGCCGAAGTAAACCGAGGGAACGCCTGAGGTTTCAAGAACATAACTTGCCGCCATAAGATTCCATGTTCCAAGGACGCCGACAAGCGCGAAAACTTTGTCGTCATGAATCAGCCTTTCGATATAGGTTTTACCTAACGCTCCGTCGCCCTTGTCATCATAGACTGTCAGCTTTAGCTGCCTTCCGTTAAGGATGCTGCGATAATCCGGCGACTGATTGATGTAATCCACATAAGCTCTAAGGAAATTGCCGTAAGGAACTCCGACTACCGCGAATGCGCCTTCGGAGCAAATCACAGAACCGATGTGGATTTCATTGCCCGCGGACTGACTGCCGCCGCCCGCGAAAACGAACATCGGCATCATGAGCAATGCGATGACACTTAACATCATCATTTTCTTCATAATATTCCTCCTGATATATTTTTGGAAACACTACGGTTCCCTCTATTAACCCCACTGTATTAAATTTGCCGCCCAGACATATCCTATGCCCGCGGCAAGTGTTATCACATTAGTGCCGTTTTTTATTTGTCCGTTTTTTTCCCCAAGATGAATCGAAAGTATCTGATCGATTTGTCCAAGATGCCCGTAATTTTCGAGGTAGATTGATTGATCTTCACGTAACCCAAGCTCTTTTAAAAGCGCAAAGTGCGCGGACCTTTTAAAATGAAGAACGGCAAGATATCCTACATCGCTTCTTTTTAAACCGCCCTTTCTTAAACATTCATCGATGCATTTGTACCAGTTGGACATGCTTACTTCGTTTAAACGATCTTTCATTTTTTGCGCATTAAAAAGTTTTAATGATTTATATCCTGCTTCTGTGTTTTCTCTTGTAAAAGGCTCGTTTATGCCGCCGGTTCTTACGCCCGCTGTCCGTGAAAGAGAGCCGTCAGCGATTATATGCGAGCCTAAAATTTTATTTTTACCGTAATTTTTTTTAATGATCATGGCGCCCGCGCCGGCTGCGAGATCATACATCATCGACATATCTTTATCCGCGTAATCGACGAAATCGCCGTTTCTGTAGCCGCCGACAACCATCGCGGTTTTTATTTCAGGATCGGACGCTAACATATCGGCGGCGATTTTAATTGCCGCGCAGCAGGTGCAGCAGCGGTTTTGAATATCAATACCCCACGCGTTAACCGCTTTTATTCTGTCCTGAATGTAAAGCGCCGATGTTGTAAGAGGGTATTCTTTCCATTCTTCGCCGATACATAAAATTAAATCAATTTCTTTAGGATCAATTCCAGTGTTTTTCAGGCAGTCAATGGCGGCTAACGCTCCCATCTCCTGAGTGCCGTCATCAGGTCCGGGAACAGGCTTGCTTACAATGCCGAGTTTTTCGATCACAGCCTGTTCGCTCCAGACTCCGCCTGTGGCTTTTGAAATTTCAGCGGCGCTCATCCTTGTTTTTGGAATGTAAATGCCTGTGCCTGCAACCCCTGAATGATTTTCCGACATGTTAAAGCCTCATCCCGCCGTTGACAGATAACACAGAGCCGGTAATATAGGAAGCGTCGTCGCTTGCAAGGAATAACGCAGCTTTTGCGATTTCTTCAGGCTGGCCAAGACGGCCAAGCATTGTGGAAGATGCGAATTTATCAAGCAGCTCCTGAGGAACGGTTTTTAAAATATCTGTCAGTATGTATCCCGGCGCGATAGCGTTGCAGCGCACAGGCACACCCTTGCGCGCAAATTCCTTTGCCCATGTCTTCGCCATGGAGATAACTCCGCCTTTAGTCGCCGCGTAATTTACCTGCCCGATGTTTCCGTACTCGCCTACAACGCTCGATATATTGATGATGCTTCCGCCGCCTGTATCTTCCATGTGAGGGCCGATAAAGCGCGTCATATTAAAAACGCCTTTAAGGTTTACAGCGATTACAGAATCCCACATATCATCTGTCATTTTTCGCGTCATGCCGTCTTTTGTAATGCCCGCATTATTTACAAGAATGTCTATTTTTTTGTATTTTTCTATAATGTAATCAGCGAATTTTTTACACGCTTCGGCATCGGTAACGTTAAGTGTATAATTTTCGGCATTGTCATATTTATTCTGAGGTTCGCTTAAGTCGCACGCAATAACTTTAGCGCCGTTATCTGTAAATAATTTTACCATCGCTTCTCCAAGCCCGCGCGCTCCGCCTGTAATAACCGCTGTTTTTCCCTGCAATCTCATTTTTTCCTCCTATATAATATTTTTTATAATCATTGCTGTACCCATGCCGCCGCCTGCGCAAAGGCTTGCAAGACCAAAGACCGCTTTGCGTTTTTTTAGAATGTTTAAAAGCGTAACTGTTATCCTCGCGCCTGTGCAGCCAAGCGGATGCCCAAGAGAGATTGAACCGCCGTTAACATTGCACCTTCCCAAAATAGCCGCCTCGCTTTCTCCGTGGTTTTGAGAAAGTTCCCTGATTGCGCCAAGACTTTGCGCGGCGAACGCTTCGTTAAGTTCAATATATTCCATATCGCCAAGCTTCATTCCTGCTTTTTGTAAAACTTTGGCTGTCGCGTGAACAGGACCTAGTCCCATAACTTTTGGATCACATCCAGCCTGAGCAGTAGCGGTAATTTCCGCTTTTGGCGTTAAACTAAATTTTTTCACCGCGCTTTCAGAGGCGATAATTAAAAACGCCGCTCCGTCATTAATTCCTGCGGAATTTCCCGCGCTGATTGTACCGTCATTTTTAAACGCCGGTTTTAATTTTGCGAGTTTTTCTATATTGGTCGCGCGGTTTGGGTATTCATCGGTATCAAAAGTAAAAACATTTTTTCCGTCGGTTACATTGATTGGAACAATTTCATCTTTAAACTCGCCTGAATCAACCGCTTTAATTCCCTTTTGCTGTGAGTTATACGCAAATTCATCCTGTGCTTCGCGCGTTATTCTGTGTTTTTCAGCGATATTCTCAGCAGTTATACCCATATGGTAATTGTTAAACGCGTCTGTAAGACCGTCAAAAATCATCGAATCATAAATTGCGATGTCTCCCATTTTATAACCCTGCCTTGCCTTTGCAGGTAAAATGAAAGCCGCGTTTGACATGCTTTCGATGCCGCCTGCGATGATTAAACTTGCGTTCGCGGCTTTTATTTCCGATACGGCATTCAAAATAACCTTCATACCGCTGCAGCAGAGCATATTTATGGTATATGCCGGAACTTCAAAAGGAATTCCGCTTCCGATTGAAACCTGCCTTCCAGGTCCCATGCCCATACCCGCGGAAAGCACATTTCCGACGATGACTTCGTCAATATCGGAGCCTTTAATATTGTTTTTTTCCAAAAGCGCTTTAACAACGACTGAACCGAGTAAAGGAGCGGATAACGATTTTAAGCTTCCTAGAAACGAGCCGATTGGGCTTCTTAATCCGTCGACAATATATATCTTTTCCATAACCGCTCCCATATAAAATTATGAATATAGTTCATATATGAATATTATTCATGTTTCAATGTATCATACCAAAAGAAAAATTACAAGTTTTTTTATATAAAAAATTTTTTTTCTTGCCGGAATCAAAAAGAGGCAATATCATATTGTTTAGGAGGCGCTGCGATGGAAATCCCTGAGAAAAAATATATAGAATTACAAAACGGCGAAAAATACGCCTATATTGAACAGGGTGAAAGACAAACAGGTAAGACTTTTCTTTTTATCCACGGAAACTCCTCTTCATCAATGCATTATCTTCCGGTTTTTAACCGTTTAAAAAGCGCTCCCGGTGAAGCTCTAAGCGGAAAACATCTTATAGCGCCCGATCTCCGCGGATTCGGCGATTCATCATACATAAACAGATTTGATAATCTTTGGGAGCTTGCACAGGATATTAAATTATTTATGGAAGCTCTCGGAATTAAAAACGCGCATGTAATCGGCTGGTCAACAGGCGGCGGCGTCGCAATGGAGCTTGCGTCAAGATATCCTTCTTTGGTTTTATCGTTATTTTTAATCGAAGGAATGAGTTATAAGGGCTTTCCGTTATACGCAAAAAATCCTGACGGGACTTACAGACCGTACTGCGGGAAAGACGAGCTTGCGCTCGATCCTGTTTTAATCGCGCCTGCCCTTGCCGCTTATGAAAATAAAGACATTTCCTTTTTTGATAAATTATGGAATTTTTCTATATATACCATCAATAAACCATCTGAGGAAGAAAATAATTTATACTTAAATGAAACTGTAAAACAGCGTAATTTAATTGATGTCGACTGGGCGCTCGCGGTTTTTAATATGTCAGGCGGACATAACGGATATACGCAAGGCAGAGGAACAATCAGTAATATTTTATGTCCTGTAGCTGTTACTTGCGCGGAGTCGGATAAACTTGTTCCGCCTGATACATCAAGAGAAAACGCGCTTGCAATAAAAGGAGCATATTTACTTGAGTATAAAAACTGCGGACATTCACCTTTGGTTGACTGCCCGGATCGCCTGGCTGCGGATATTTTGAAACACGCAGGAATAAGCGAGGGCTCAGGATTAATTAAAAAATTAATTGACAGATAATGCGTAAAGGCGTATTATAATACATGAACATTGTTCATAAATTATTTTAAGAGAGATTTTATGCAGCAATTTCTACAGACCTTTATCAACAGCCTTCAAAATATCGCAATTTACTCAATGGCTACAATCGGCATTGTATTGATTCTGCGGACATCAATTACTACAAATTTCGCGCAGGGAATGATGGGAACTTTTGCCGCGTTTTTCGCGTCAAATATTGTACTGTACGTTAACCCGCAAATTCCTTTCTGGCTTGCGATATTATTCGGAGCGTTAATCGCGTTTTGCATGGGCTGCGCAATTGACGCGGGTATCATCAGGCAGGGAAGGTCTGTAAGCCCTTTTGGCAAACAAATGATCACTATGGGGTTAATGATGATTTTCTACGCGGCCATTCCTCCTATGTTTGTGTCGATTACTACACGCACTCCAAATGTGCCGCGTTTTTCTTTTGAAAACATTGATTTTGTTTTTTTTGGGCAGAATCTTTATATTACAGAACACGCGCTTGTCTGCGTTATTATCGCTGTTATCGGATTATCATTATTATTCGCGGCGTTGAAATTTACAAAGTGGGGTATTTCGCTGCGCGCGACCGCGTCAAATGAAACTGTGGCGCAGATGATGGGTATTAACACAAAATTTGTTACAGGCATTACATGGGGAATCGCAGGCGCCTTTGTCGCAATCGCCGGCTGCTCAACCGGAATGACGTTAAATGCAGGCATGATGGGGCAGGTGCAGATATTCGGTTTTCTTGCCTGCGTACTGGGAGGCATTTCGAGTTTCTGGGCGCCGATTGCAGGCTGCGCGATAATTCCTCTTCTTTTAAATTACTCGGCGATTATTTCGCCAAGATGGGCAATGCTTATATCGTTCATCATTATCATGCTGATAATTCTGATCCGCCCGAACGGATTATTCGGCAAAAAAATAATTAAAAAGGTATAATCATGCAAACATCAACAAATATAGACTTAAGTATTTTATTTCCGGATAACCGGCAAAAAATAAAAAAAATAATTAATCATCCTTTCTTTGGTTTTATTATTTTCGGTATCGCGATGATTTTGATCCAGTTATTACAGAGGATTGGAGTTGTTAATTATTCATTCGCGAAAGCTCTCGGGCAGACAGCGATATACGCCATTGCGGTTTTAGGTTTCAGTTTTCTGCTGGGTTACGCGGGGCTTGCAAGTCTTGGGACTGCGGGCTTCACTGGGTTAGGCGCGTATCTAACAGGATTTATGTTAAACACATATACTCAGATTCCTTTCTGGCTGATTATGATTGGCATTATTGCGGTCGCGCTGATTCTTGGAATGGCAGTAGGGTTTATATCACTGCGGATTCAGGGGTTGTTTCTCGCGATTGTAACACTGGGTCTTTCTGAAGTAATAGGGCAGCTTTTTTTAAACGCAACGTGGACAGGCGGCCCTAACGGAATGAGAACTTTATACATTCACATTCTTCCGAACATTTTAAACATACGCACAAATATAAGAATGTTATACTACATTGTTACAGTTGTTCTTGTTCTTTTGATGATGCTTACATCAAACCTGATAACAAGCCCCACAGGGCGCGCAATGCTCGCGATGAAGAACAGCACATCCGCCGCGCAGGCAATGGGAATCAGTTTATTAAAATACAGATTATTCGCGTTTATTTTAGCGATCACATTCGCGCAGATAGCAGGCGCTCTTCACATGATTTACGGGCAGTATACAGATCCTGTGCAGTGGTCGATTATGTTTTCTTTAAATGTGCTTGCGGCCTGCCTTGTAGGCGGTTCGCGTTCGATATGGGGCGTGGTTTTCGGAACTTTAATAATATTTGGTTTAACGCCCCTTTTCTTTCAGGATATTGCTTTTTTAAGGAATAACTCATGGGTAATGAGCGTTATATCAGGCATTTTAATTATTGTTGTTGTTATGTTTTACCCTGGCGGCATTGCGCAGCTTGTAAACTCTTTTTTATTAAAACGCAGATTAAAAAAAACGGTTTTGGAAAAAAAGCCTGAACAAACACAAGCCGGAAATGAATCTGTAATATCCCCTGAGAAACTTGCGAAAGCTGAAGAAAAATTTATTAAACTTGAAAATAAATATAACGCGTTTGCCGCAAAGCAGGAGGCAAAACACAGCGCGAAAATTAAAGCGGCAATAAAAAAACACAATGTGCAGGAACTCCCCGGTGATACCGCGCTTCGGCTTGTTAATTTATGCATGTATTTTGGCGGACTTAAAGCCGTTGATAATGTTTCATTTGATGTAATGAAAGGCGAAATCTTCGGGCTTATCGGACCTAACGGAGCGGGAAAGACCACGGTATTCAACTGTATCACGCAATTTTATAAACCGACAAGCGGAGAAGTGCTTTTTAACGATCGATGGGGACAAACTTTACATTTAAATAAATACGCTGTTCATAATATAATAAAAACAGGAATCGTCCGCACTTTTCAGAATATTGAGCTAGTAGCCGAATTAACAGTTCTTGATAATCTTCTTATTGCAGCTCACACGCAGTATTACACAGGTTTTTTCTCGCACATGCTTTTTACGCCGATGTTAAAACGCGAAAATGTAATGCTTGCAAAAAAAGCGCTTTCTGTTCTTGAGCGGATGGATCTCCTGCATTTAAAAGACGCGTATCCTGTCGGGATGCCTTACGGAATATTAAAGCGGATTGAGCTTGCAAGAACTTTAATGGCAAATGCTTCATTGATCATTTTAGATGAACCAGCCGCAGGTTTAAATGAAAAAGAAACTTTGGATTTATGCGATCTGATAAAAACAATAGCCAGAGAACAGGAGGCGACAATTATTCTTGTTGAACATGATATGGGATTGGTTATGAAAATATGCGATCATATTTGCGCGATTAACTTCGGCAGAAAACTTGCATACGGTACGCCAAAAGAAATTCAGGATAACAAGGATGTTCAGGAAGCGTATCTGGGGGTGGAATAATGGACAATATACTCGAAGTTAAAAATTTTTCCGTCAGTTACGGAGCGATTCAGGCAGTTAAAGGAATTAATTTTAATGTCGGCAGAGGACAGATTGTAGCAGTGTTAGGCGCAAACGGCGCGGGAAAAAGCACAACGTTAAGAACGATTTCCGGGATCATTAAACCAAAAACAGGCGAAATATTATTCGAAGGAATAAACATCGCGGGAAAAAGCGTTTATTCAATCGCGAGAGCCGGTATTTCTCATTGCCCCGAAGGAAGACAAATTTTGATCGGGCTTACTGTCGAGGAAAATTTAATTGTCGGCACTTACAGCCATAATGCGCGGGAAGCTTCGCGGCCTTCACAGAATAAACGCGGCCTTAATTCAAAGAAATTAAAACAAAGCGAGGAATATGTTTACCATATGTTTCCTGTTCTAAAAGAGAGGCGCAGACAGCAGGCTAGCACTTTATCAGGCGGAGAACAGCAGATGCTCGCGATCGGCCGCTCTTTAATGTCAAGTCCAAAACTTTTAATTCTTGACGAGCCGTCGCTGGGGCTCGCTCCCATCCTTGTAAAGACAATTTTTAAAGCGATAAAAGAAATCAGCGCTCAGGGAACTACGATTTTATTAGTTGAACAGAACGCGCTTCAGACATTGAAGATCGCCGATTACGCGCTTGTCCTTGAACTTGGAAAAATCAGCATGGAAGATAAGGCAAGCTCTCTTGTAAATGACGAACGCCTGATTAAAGCATATCTTGGTCATTGACCTATTTAGTTAAAAATTTAATAATTACTCTAAATGGAATATATTTTATTTAATGACACTTCGCTTATTAAAGGCGTAAATATTCCAAAGTCTCAGATCGGCTTCAGAAAAATGTGCAATATCTGCGCCGCGGCTGAAACCTTGTTTGATAAAAAAGGTTTTTACGAAACATCAGTCGCCGATATCTGTAAACTGGCAAAAACCGCTGTAGGAACTTTCTATATTTATTTTCAGGATAAAACGTCAATTTATACATATCTTATCAGAAATTATTATGTTGTAATAAAAAATCATTTAAATAAAAATATTAAAGATTGTAAAACAAGATACGAAATGGAAAAAGAAGGGCTTCGCGCGTTTATCCGGTTTGGGCATACGCATCCGCAGTGTTATAAAATAATATGGGGCTGTTCATATATCGATCCTGTTTTATTTGAGGATTATTATATCCGCTTTGCCAAAAGTTACAGCGCAGCTTTAAAAAGATTCGGCGCAGAACTTGCCGGCGTTGATTACACGATCATGGCGTGGTTTCTGATAGGAGTCGCCAATTTTATCTGTCTAAAGGTTATACTGGATCATAAAAAACTAACCGAAAAAAAATTGAATTCTATTGTCGAAGACGTAATGACTATGTTTAAAGGCGGACTCTTCTCCGCGCCGCGTAAATCCTTAAAAAAATGAGGTTTTCCTAAAATTGCAATTTTTGGAATGCCGCGAAAATAAATCAAATAATTTAAAAATTCCTATTGACATTATTTAATAAAAAGGATAGCTTTATATCAGTATAATTCTTCATTTAAAAAGGGCTCCAGAAGCCCTTTTTTTTATAGGTGAAACACCGGAAAGGATGGGAGGTTCATGCGCTGGGCGGGAAAAGACGAGAATGAGGAAACGGCTTCTGTAAGGGGGCAGCTTAAAGCTATTCTTGACGGGCTTAAATATGACCTTTTAGAACTTGTAGTTTCAAGATCAAGGGGCAGCGTGCAGGTCAGGGTTGTGATTTATAACGGAAGGAGCATCGGCACCGATGACTGTACTAAAGTACACCGCTGTATAATGCCGCGGCTTGAACTTGCGCTGAATAGTCAGGATATTTATCTTGAAGTATCGTCGCCGGGAATTGATCGTCTTATAAAAGACGGAGCCGAGTTTGCTTTTTACAAGGGCAGGGGAGTGCGGTGTTACCGTACCGATATTAATGACTGGACGGCGGGCATTCTGGAGTCAGCCGGTGAAAACGGAATTATCATAAAAACAAATAAAGGAGCCGAGAATTTGACATTTGACATAATCGCAAAAGCAAAATTGGACAGCGGCGTCTGTTCTGTCTTGGGCTCATCACAGGAGGTTTAAGATGGGAACAGATATGTCGCAGGCCATCCGTCAGTTAAACCAGGATAAAGGAATACCTGAAGAGCTGATTTTAAGAACTATAGAAGACACGCTTATTGCAGCGTATAAACACCGTTTCGGAAACGCGGATAACGCTGTTGTGCAGTTTGATGATGATAATTTGGAAGTATCGCTTTTCGCAAGAAAAAAAATCGTGGAACAGGACGGAGTATATGATCCTGTTATCGAAATTGATCTTGACGAAGCTAAAAATATAGACCCGGATGCCGAGATCGGCGATGAAATACTTGTCGAAATCGATCCAAAACAATTTGACCGCATCGCAGTTCAAAGCGCCAAGCAAAAAACACACCAGACAATAAGAGATATTCAAAAGGATTCATTGTTTTCCGAGTACAAAGATAAAGAAGGCGAGATCATCATCGGTTATTTCCAGCGTGAGCGCAACGGTACAATTTATGTAGACATCGGAAAAATCGAAGGTATCCTTCCTAAAAAATATCAGTCTCCGCGCGAGATTTACCATGTAAACGACAGAATAAAAGCTCTGATCGCGGAAGTAAAAAAAGATTCATCGGGATTACAGATTGTGCTTTCAAGAACGCATACAGACTTTGTTCGCGCAATCTTTGAGCTTGAAGTCCCTGAGATTTATGATAAAACAGTCGAGATTCATAAAATTGTGCGCGAACCGGGTTTCCGCACAAAACTTGCTGTCTATTCAAACAGAGACGATGTCGATCCTGTCGGCGCGTGCGTAGGATTAAAAGGCGTGCGTATTCAGGCAGTAATAAAAGAGCTTGAAGGCGAAAAAATCGATATACTTAAATACGATCCTGACCCAAGGCGTTTTATTAAAAACGCGCTCTCTCCGGCGGATGTACGTGATGTTATTATATTAGACGAAGGCAAGCATCAGGCGCTTGCTGTTGTGAGCGATTCAATGCTCTCGCTTGCGATCGGTAAACAGGGATTAAATGTACGTCTTGCGAACAGGCTTGCGGACTGGAACATCGATGTTAAAACCGAATCGCAGTTTGCGGAAATGGACATCGCCGCCGAATCGCGCCGCGCGGTTTCAGAACTCTTCGGCGATACAGATACAATTGACGATGAGATTTCGCGCATCAGCGAGCTTCCCGGTGTGGATTCGCGGCTTGCCGGAATTCTCCTTGATAACGGCATTGATTTTATAGAAGATTTCCTCGGACTGACTCAGGAAGAGCTTGAAGCAAAAGGCTTAACAGGCGCTGAGCTTGACGGACTGCGTAAACTCATAGAAGAATATGTAGAAATTATCGAAGAAGAAACAAAAGAAGATTCACAGGAAGAACAGGAAACGGATGATACGGAATCCGATGAATATGAATGCCCTGAGTGCGGAGCGAAGATAACCGTTGAAATGACGACATGTCCTAGCTGCGGAATTGGATTGAGTTTTGAATATGAAGATGAGGAGGACTAAGAGGATTTATGGCCGATAATCCAGCGAAGTTTCCCGCAGATGAAACTGACAAAACAAAAAAACCAAAAACCCTGCTGATAAAACATTCTCAAAGTGAACATGACGCTTCATCTGAAAAAGCATCCAATGAACAGGGTGAACGGAGAAGGGTCAAGGTTGTAATGAAAAAACCGCAAGCCTCCGCTCCAAAAAAAACGCCGTCAAAAGTTGTTGTCAGTGCAGGAAGCTCTTCAGGACAGGCAAAAAAAACCGACGATGCCAAGAAACCGGTTCAGGTTTCCTCACAAGAGAATGAAAGCTCCTCAAGAGTCAGTTCATTCCCAATCGCCCAGCGCCCTGCAGCCGCCGCCGGCAGAGTCGGCGGAAAGTTAGTCGGTAATCACGGGCAGCAGAACCGTCCTGCGCGTCCGCAGCAGAGTCAGCATCCTCATAACAGAGGAGGAAACAGACAAAATAATGAAGGAGGCCACTCCCATCCGCATGGAAATAAAAGCGGGTTTACTCCGCGGCCGCAGGGACAAAGGCCGCCGTTTACTCCAAAGACAGGACAGAAACCCGGTTTTGGCGGAGGGTTTAACCGTCCTCAAACCGGTAATCGCAGCCAGACTCCGGCTCCAACGGGTCCGATACCTGAAGGAAAAGGGCCTGCGAAACGAAAATTTTTAACTAAAAAACCAATTTATAACCGTAAAGATAAAGAACTCGAAATGGAGGAAAAACTCCTCCAGACAAAGAAGAAAATAACCCATATCGCGAATCCTGTTCCAAAAACGATCGATATAATGGAAGTGATTTCCGTATCGGAACTCGCGCGTAAAATGAATTTAAAAGCCTCAGATTTAATCACCAAATTAATGAGTATGGGGCAGATGGTTACTATCAACCAGCAGATCGACGCGGATACCGCGACGCTTCTGGCGGCGGAGTTCGGCGCGGATGTAAAAATTGTCAGCCTTTACGACGAGACAGTAATCGAAACCGGCTCTGACGAAGACGCGATTATGCTTCCTCGTCCGCCTGTTGTTACCGTTATGGGACATGTCGATCACGGAAAAACAAAACTGCTAGACGCAATCAGAAAAGCCGATGTTGTATCGGGCGAGTTCGGCGGCATCACGCAGCACATCGGCGCGTACATGGTTGAGACTCCTCACGGTGCGCTCACGTTCCTTGATACCCCCGGCCACGAAGCGTTCACCCGAATGAGAGCCCGGGGCGCGCAGATTACTGACATTGTCGTTTTAGTCGTTGCAGCCGACGACGGGGTAATGCCTCAAACAATCGAAGCTATCAATCACGCGAAGGACGCGGATGTACCGATTATCGTAGCTGTTAATAAGATTGATAAACCGGAGGCAAACCCGGACAAGGTAAAGAGCCAGCTTTCCGACCTTGGCTTAATGCCCGAAGACTGGGGCGGAAAGACAATGTTTGTCGAATTATCGGCTTTACAAAAAACCGGTATCGACAAGCTGATAGAAGCGATTCTTTTAGAAGCCGAACTTTTAGATTTAAAAGCGAACTTCCAGCGCAGCGCGGAAGGAAAAATTCTTGAGTCGAAAGTAGATCACGGAAGGGGCATTGTCGCGACAGTGATGATAGAAAAAGGCACTTTTGTTGTGGGAGACGCGTTTGTCGCAGGCATATGGCCCGGAAAAGTCCGCGCAATCTTTAACGATAAAGGCGATAAAATAAACAAGGCAACCCCGTCAATGCCTGTTGAAGTTCTCGGGTTTGAAGGCATCCCGAATGCAGGGGATCCTCTGCAGGTTGTAGCTGATGAGAAAGTCGCGCGCGAGTTTTCTTCCAAGAGGCAGGAATTAAAGCGGTTCGAAGACGCCAAGATAATAAGAAAAGTTACAATGGATAACCTCCACGATATGATAAGCGACGGAACAATTCAGGAACTTAAAGTAATTATTAAAGCCGATGTTCAAGGCTCCGCCGAGGCTTTAAAATCGAGCCTTGAAAAATTATCGACAAAAGAAATCCGGCTGCATGTTATTCAGGCGCTTCCGGGCCCTGTTAACGAAGGTGACGTTGATCTTGCCATCGCTTCAAAAGCGATAATAATCAGCTTTAACGTTCGTCCTCTTCCAAAAGCGAAAATTTTAGCCGAGCAGGAAAAGGTTGATATCAGAAAGTACAATGTTATTTATAAAGCAGTAGATGAAATCAGAGCGGCAATGGAAGGAATGTTAAAACCGGATACTAAAGAAGAAGTAGTCGCGACGATAGAAGTGCGCGATACGTTCAAAGTTCCGAAAATAGGCACAATTGCAGGCTGTTATGTGCTAACAGGAGCCGTTAAACGAAGCTGCACAGTTAACCTTATTAGAAACCAGATTGTTTTATTCTCCGGGAAAATCGCTTCTTTAAAACGGTTTAAAGACGATGCAAGGGAAGTCGCGGCAGGCTACGAATGCGGCATCGGTCTTGACGGTTTTGACGATATTCAAATCGGCGATACACTGGAAGCGATCGAGATTATCGAAATCGCCCGCAAATTATCCGGGAACTAAAATGCCTTCCGGCAATGGATCTGCAAAGCGGGGTTTCCAGCGTACGCAGCGGCTTGGGCAGACAATTCAGGAACTGATCGGCTCTCTCATACTTGAAGGAAAAATTAAGGATAACAGGGTTTCTCCGTATCTTTCCGTTACTAAGGTTGATGTATCGAATGATATCTCATTCGCCGATATTTATGTCTCTGATATCCGCGGTAAAAATATCGAAAAAGGAGCGGAAGGCCTTAAAAGCGCAGCTGGTTTTATACAAGCTCAGCTTGGAGCTGTCATGCATATCAGAAAAATCCCGCACCTGCGCTTTCATGCCGACACAAGCATCGGCGACAGCTTTGATCTAATCAAAAAGATAGAAAAACTTGTTGAACCTGAATTAACAAAAAAAGAATAACTGTAAAAGAAAAGGAGAAGAAGGTTTTACCACGAACAGCTCTAACCTGCACTTAGATAACGCTTCTTATCCCCTTAATTTTTTTGATATTTTCGAATTTTTTCAGGGTGTTAAGGATAAATATCGAATTAATAGTTCGTGGTGCTGGTGCCGTTCGCGGTAAAAATTTTGATATGAACTCCGGTTTAATACTATTAAATAAGCCGTCCGGCATCACTTCCTTTGACGCGTTACGCGATATAAAAAAAATTCTTGGGACAGGAAAAGCCGGACACACAGGAACGCTTGATAAGTTTGCCTGCGGGCTGTTGATTGTTTTAACAGGAAGAGCGCTCAAACTGAGTAAATGGTTTACGCATCTTGATAAAAAATACACAGGAAAAATTCATTTCGGAAAGGAAACAGATACTCTCGATCCTGAAGGAAAAATAATAAAAGAGACTGCCTTGCCTTCGCGTGAAAAAGTGGAAGAAATTCTCCCGCGGTTCACAGGAAGTATCATGCAGGCGCCTCCTTCATTTTCCGCGATTCATATTAACGGAAAGCGCGCGTCAGATCTTGCAAGAACAGGCAAGACGCCTGAAATGAAAGAAAGGGGAGTGACAATTTATAAACTGGAACTTTTATCATGGCAGCCGCCTTATGCTGATATTTTTGTACATTGTTCAAGCGGTACATACATCCGCTCGCTTGCGCGTGATATTGCCGCTGCCGCGGGAAGCAACGGGTATTTATGCGAACTTACAAGAACACAAGCCGGTAATTTCTGTTTAAAAAATATCCGCACAGAGACGCAAAGACTTGATCTTGAACATTCTCCCGCGGAGACGCAGAGACGCGAAGATCGCGGAGAGGTTTCCGTTTTTCCAATCGATAAAAACATTATTTCAACGCTTGGGCTTCCTTGGATTGATGTTTCTGAACAGGAAGCTAAAGATATTTCTCACGGGAAACCGCTTGATCAAATTCTTAATAATAATTTTTTATCTTCCCCTGAGCCTCGCCTCTGCGGGAACTCTCTTTTGGATCAATCAATTGCGGTTTTTTCCTGCGAAGAGTTGATAGCAGTTTTAGAAAATGTTAGCGGCAGATGGAAGTACGGATGCGTGATGGTTAATTAATATATTCTTTGTTTATCTTGCGGAAATCCTATTTTTCATTGCTTTGCCGCCGCCGGTTGACACTTTCTTCATTTTATGCCAATATTAAATGAAAATGGGTTTATACCCTCTGATAATGTACCTAATTAGGAGATATATATGGCATTAACAAAAGAAAGCGCCGCACAAATCGTTACTAAATTCGGAAAAAGCGAGAAAGATACCGGCGCTACGGAAGTTCAGATTGCGCTATTAACTGAACGAATCAATCAGCTTAACAAACACTGCGATCAATTCAAAAAGGACAAATCGAGTAAGAGGGGTCTTTTAATTCTGGTCGGAAAACGCCGGAGAATGCTAAAATACATTCAAAGTAACAACCTTGAAGGTTACCGTAAATTGATAAAAGAACTTGGGCTGCGTAAATAATGATGCAAAAAGTAACACTCAACATTGCCGGTAAGGAATTAATTCTTGAGACCGGCAGGATCGCAAAACAGGCGAACGGATCTGTTTTCGCGCAGTACGCAGGCTCGGCAGTTATCGCCACTGTCTGCTGTTCTAGGGAATCGACAGACGGTTATGATTATGTGCCTCTGACAGTTGAATATAACGAAAAATATTACGCCGCGGGGAAAATCCCCGGCGGTTTTATTAAAAGGGAAAGCCGTCCTAAAGACAAGGAGATATTAGTCTCCCGTCTTATAGACCGCCCGATGCGCCCGTTATTCGAAAAAAGTTTCGGACGCGAGATTCAGCTGATTCCGACAACCCTTTCTACAGATCAGGTAAACCCTCCTGATATCTTAGCGATTATCGCCTCATCCGCCGCTGTTCACATTTCGGATATTCCGTTTAACGGACCTGTCGCCGGCGTGCGTGTATGTCAGGTAGAAGGGCAGCTGGTTGTAAACCCGACTTATGAACAAATCGAAAAATCCACACTGGAAATTATTGTCGCCGGTACTAAAGACGGAATTACAATGGTAGAAGGCGGCGCTAAGGAAGTAAGCGAAGAGCTGATGATCGAAGCGCTCGATAAAGCCCATGAAACTATAAAAGAGTTTTGCGCGCTTCAGACGCAGCTTCGATCAATCGCAGGAAAAGATAAACTTCCCCTTTTAGCTCCTTCGCATTCGCTTGAAAACGCGGAAGCTATCCGCTCGGCGGCGTATCCAAAACTTGAAAAAGCGTGCTTTCTTCCCACTAAAGGCGAGAGGCATGACGGCATCAGAGCTGTTATAAAGGAATTTGAGGAGCAGCACTCAGCGCAGCTTGAAAACGAAAACCAGAAAAAATTATTCCACGCGTTATTCGAGGATATGCAGTACGAGATTTTAAGATCGTCAATCTTAAAAAACGGCAGGCGCGTAGACGGAAGAAATTTGGAAGATATCAGGAATATTACCTGCGAAACAGGAATTTTACAGCGCACGCACGGCTCGGCTCTTTTTACAAGAGGCGAGACTCAGGCGTTATGCGTAACAACATTGGGAACTGTTTTTGACGAGCAGATTTTCGATGATATCGAAGGTGACAAGCGCGAGAACTTTATGCTGCATTATAACTTTCCGCCTTACTCTGTAGGGGAAGTCGGCAGAACAGGAACAGGCAGGCGTGAGATCGGTCACGGGAATCTTGCTCTCCGCTCATTAAAAGCAATGGTTCCGTCAAAAGAAGAGTTTCCTTACACAGTGCGCGTGGTATCGGAGATTATGGAGTCAAACGGCTCTTCTTCGATGGCGTCCGTTTGCGGCGGAACTCTCGCTATGCTTCATGCCGGCGTTCCGATGAAAAAACCTGTCGCAGGAATCGCGATGGGTCTTATAACAGAGGAGAGGCATAATGACGCCGCTAGCGATAAAAGCGCGTTCGCTGTGTTATCTGACATTTTAGGCGAGGAAGATCATCTCGGCGACATGGACTTTAAAGTCGCAGGGACAGCCGACGGCATTACAGGATTCCAGATGGACATAAAGATCGCAGGAGTAAGTTCCGCGATTATGCGTAAAGCCCTCGATCAAGCAAAACGCGGAAGGCTCCATATTTTATCAATAATGAACAAGTGTATTGATAAACCGGCTTCCAGTATCAGCGAATACGCGCCGAAAATTGTATCTTTAAGAATCGACATCGATAAAATAGGCGCTCTTATCGGCCCCGGCGGGAAAAATATTAAAGCGTTATGTGAACAATATTCGGTTAAAATTAATACCGATGACGACGGAACTGTTACAATTTACGGAAAGAACACAAAAGACGCGGAAGACGCGAAAGCCGCTGTTATGGGAATTGCATCTGACCCGGAAGTGGACAGAATATACGACGGAACAGTAAAGCGCATAATGGATTTCGGCGCGTTTGTGGAAATACTGCCGGGAAAAGAAGGTCTTGTTCATATCAGTAAGCTGTCAAGGCAGCGAATCGAAAAAGTTACAGATGTCTTAAATGAAGGAATGCAAATACCTGTCAAATTAATCGAAATTGATAAACAGGGCAGACTCAACCTTTCATACATTGACGCGATAGATCCCAGCGGCGCTTCTTCTTCAAACGGCGGTAAAAAAAGTAACGGGCCGCGCCGGTAGTGCTTAATAACAATGAAGTACTTACAACGAAACATCCTGCACCTCCAACGGAGTTTCCTGTAGTACAGATAAAGTTTTTTAGGACAGATCCGCGTGTTGTGCTTCCTGCGTATGAAAGCGAAGGCGCTTCCGGCATGGATGTGCGCGCTTCTATAAAATCTGATATTTTAATTCCTCCGCTTGGCAGGGTAAAGATTCCGACAGGCATTAAAATTGAAATTCCCGAAGGTTTTGAAGCGCAGGTTCGCCCGCGATCAGGACTTGCGTATAAAACAGGGCTCACAGTCTTGAACTCGCCCGGAACAATTGACAGCGATTACCGCGGCGAAATCGAGGTAATTCTTGTTAACTTAGGAGAAAGCGGGGTAATAATTAAAAACGGAGAACGGATTGCCCAGCTAATAATAGCTCCTGTATGCAGGGCGCAGGTAACGGAGAGCGATACGCTTTCTCCCAGTAAAAGAGGCGGCGGAGGATTCGGATCAACAGGGGTTAATTAAAACCAGATTTCTTATATAGTCATAAAAATGACGATAATATAAAATGATGAGAAAAAGATTATGGCAATAAACGCTCTTTACGGCAAAAGATCAATTTCTCCTACCATTTTCCGTTATATATTGTCAGAAATGTTTTTTGCTTTTCTTATTTGTTTTTGTTTTTTCTTCTTTATTTTTTTTGTTAATCAAATACTTTTAATGGCGCAGCAGGTTCTTGAAAAACGCGTGCCTCTAAATCAGGTAGCGCTTTTGGTTCTGTTCTCATTGCCGACCGTTATTGCCATGTCCGCTCCATTCGCATGCCTTGTTGCGACTTTAATGACAGTGGGGCGCCTTACGTCAGATAACGAAATCCTTGTTATGCTGTCATCTGGTCTTTCCTATAAAATAATTTTTTTTCCTGCGATATTTATCGGCATTATAATTTCGCTGTTGTCTTTTTTTACAAATGACGTTTTGCTTCCGGCAGGCACAATTCAATTCAACAGGCTTTGGAGGCGGATTGCAATTACAACTCCTGCGCTGGAACTACAGGAAAATTCCGTTATAAGATTTCGGGATACAGTTGTTGTAACAGGAAGCGTAAGCGGAAATGTAATTAATAATCTGCTAATTCTGGACAGAACAAATGACGGAGAACGCAGGATAATTACAGCAAACAGCGCGGAACTCAAAGACGGCGGGGAAGAGGGGCTTAGCCTGAATCTCGAAAACGCTTTTGTTCATTCAACAAGAGAAGTTGCAAGAGAAGATTATGATTACGCTATAACAGAACAGCTTCAATACAGGGTTTCCAACGAGGATATTATACAGACTCCTGTCAGCATTACTCCAAGGGAAATGAGTTCGGCGGATGTCCGCTCAGCTATCTTAAGAAGAAACATTGAGCTTGCGTCGCGCACTAACGAAAGAAAACTGCGTCTTTTAAATCAGGCGCTTTTATTTGAGAATGCGCTCAGGGCGGGCCCGGATTACGAAATATGGAATACAAGGTCTTCTCTTGCCACGGGCATGCAGAGAGAAATAACCAATGTATTATCAATCCGCGATGACAGAACGCTTACAGTTCATACAATAGAATTATACAGGAAATTTTCTGTTCCGTTAGGCGCATTTTGCTTTGTCTTTCTTGCGGTCTCGCTCGGACTAATGGCAAAGAAATCCGGGCAGACAGTGGGTTTTATTTTCGGCGTTCTTATCGCTGTAATTTACTGGTCAATGCTGTTTGTAGGGCAGACATTAGGGCTGCGTTCAGGAGCGCCTCCTTTCTGGTCAATGTGGCTTCCTAATATATTATCGCTTGTTATAGGAATCATACTGGCGTTTATCAGGGTACGTAAATGATCCTGGACAGGTACCTGCTGCGCCAGTTTTTACCTATATTTTTAATCGCGCTTTCAATGTTTTCGTTTGTGCTTATATTAATTGATCTTTTTGCGAATTTAACCCGTTATCTGAATAATGAAGTTCCGGTAACTACTATACTTTTAATATGTGTAAACTATCTTCCGAAATGCGTCTCGTACGCGCTTCCTATTTCTCTTCTTTTCGCCGCCGCTTATACGCTCGGCGATCTGTACGCGAAAAATGAGCTTACCTGCATTTTTTCCGCAGGCATTCCGTTTTTTCGTTTTACTTTTTCTCTTTTAATTGCCGGTATTCTTGTGTCTGTTTTTTCTTTTTTCTTTGATGATATTATAGTAATACCTACATTAAAATCAAAAAACGATCTTTCAAGGCGGTCATTAGGTTATCACGTAACAGAAAGCAGCTCTAACATTGCGCTTAAAACAAGAAACGGCAATCTTACATATTATGTCGATTATTTTGACAATGACAGTAAGATATTAAACGGCATCAGCATTATAGAAACCGGTGATGACGGCAGCTTTGTTTCTCAGATCCGGGCTCCTTCCGCGCAATGGATGGATACTCACTGGGTATTCAGAAACGCGTTTATTTATCAGTATGAAAATGATTTTTTAAGGGTAAGAGAGCTTTCGTATACTGAAGTATATAATGAACATCCCGATATTTTTAGAAGGCAGTCGGTTAACATCGAAGAACTGCATGTAAGAGACGCAAAGCTCCTTGTTGAGGATCTTCGCTCACTTGGACTTCCGTATTTAAATGAACAGACAGATTATTATCACCGCTATTCATTCGCCTCCACTTCGTTTATTGTGATGATTCTTTCAATATCGTTGGGCAGCCGCTTTAGAAAAAATATTCTTCTTATGAATTTATTCACAAGCCTTGCCGCGGCGGTTATTTTTTATGTTGCGGAAATGTTAAGCATGGCAATGGCCGGTCTTAACTATATTACTCCTTTAACCGGCGCATGGTTTCCCGTTGTATTATTTCTTTTTTTAGGAATAATATTTTTATTCAGCGCGAAAACATAATTATTTTTATGGCAAAAAGAATCAGGAATTAAGATGACAAATACGGAAAACGAAAATGCAGGATAAATTATTTACTGTTATTAGTCAGGATAAATCCTGCATGGCAAGAACCGGAATGCTGCATCTTGCGCACGGAGATGTGAGCACGCCTGTATTTATGCCTGTAGGCACTAACGGCACTGTTAAAGCCTTAACCGCTGATGATCTCAGCGAAATAGGGTATGAATTAATTCTATCTAACACATATCATTTATATTTAAGACCGGGGCAGGAGATTATTAAAAAGGCCGGAGGTCTTCATTCATTTATTAACTGGAAAAAAAATATTTTAACAGATTCAGGCGGCTTTCAAATTTTTTCGCTGTCGGCTCTGCGCAAGATAACTACAGAAGGGGTAATGTTTCAATCTCATATAGACGGTTCAAAACATTTTTTAAGCCCTGAAAAAGTCGCTGAAGTTCAGGCCATTTTTAAAAGCGATATTCAAATGCAGCTTGATTATTGTTCTAGCTGGGGCGCAGGCCGTAAAGAAGCCGAGCATGCTTTAGACATTACTTCTATTTGGCTTACTCGGGCGAAAAATGAATGGGAAAAAATAACTTCGCAGACTGCTTATAAAGGGAGCCTTTTCAGTATAGTACAGGGAAATTTTTTCCCTGATCTTAGAAAAAAAAGCGCTGAGTTTTGTGTTGAAAGCGGCACTCCCGGCATCGCAATCGGAGGCCTTTCTGTGGGGGAGCCTTCGGAACTTTTTATCCAGACACTTGCCTTTACAGCCTCGCTGCTGCCGCCTGAAAAACCGCGTTATGTTATGGGTATCGGCACTCCTGAGTATATTTTGAACGCTATAGAACAGGGTATCGACATGTTTGACTGCGTTATTCATACAAGAGAAGCCCGAAACGGCCGTGTATATACAAATTACGGGGCAGTTTCGCTTAAAAAGACCGAAAACACCGATGATATTTCGCCGATAGATAAAGAGTGCGCTTGTAAAATATGTAAGAATTACTCTCGCGCTTATTTACGCCACCTTTTTAAAACAAAGGAGATACTTTATTCAATGCTTGCAAGTTATCATAATCTTTTTTTTATTAATAATCTTGTTGTGAATGCGCGTAAAGCAATCGAAGAAGGAAGGTTTTTGTCATATAAAAAAGATTTTTTAATGCGTTATATTGGTAATAAGGAGTTATGAATGAATAATGATAAGTTAATAATAATTAAATATATAAAAAATTCTTTGTGTACAAATAAAAATTATACATTTATACATAAAAGTTCGTGGCTCTTATATTTTTTTATTTTTTCATTATTTCCTGTTTTTGCGCAGCAGAATCAGAATTCAGAAAGTTATAGGCGGGATGTTATAAGGTACGGAACTGAAACTGAAATCGCCGCTTTAATCCATACAATCAGAACCGAGAATGTTGAATATCTTGATGAAGATTTTATCAGGCTTGCCCAAACCACAAGAAATCAGGATATTCTTACAAGATTATTTGGTTTTTTCGCTGAGAATGAAAAGAAAGGCCTTGAGACCCGCGCAATGAGAGCGGTAACAGAACGCGAAGATGAAACAAATCAGACAATATATTCCGCGATTGATTATCTTGGCAAACTTAGAGTTGCCGAAGCTGTTCCTGTCATCCTTGAACTTTTGGATACCGAAGAAAGACGGTTCCTTTTATACGGATTTCGCGCGATAGGACGCGCCAGTTCATCAGATAAGGATCTAGCCGATGAAACTGCTTTATTTTTAATAGATTATTACGATTACCGTAACCCAGGAAGCGATAACTACAGTGTAATAATTGCTTCTTTAGGGGACACAGGCTCATCTTTGGCAGTTCCATTTCTTGTAAACATTGTCACAAACACTGATGAACGCGTACCTTTAAGAATCGCGGCGATAAACGCTCTTTCTGTAATCGGCGATGATGAAGCAATCGAAGCGATTTTATCCTGTATCGGCACAAATGATCCCAATGTGCGTTCAGCTGCGGTAGCCGCGTTAAGTCCGTTTTCAGGCGAAGCTGTAGATAACGCGATACTTGACGCTTTCCGCGATTCTTATTACAGAACCCGCCTTGCGGCGGCTCAGGCAAGCCGTGAACGCCTGTTAGAAGCGGCTGTACCGTATCTGAGGTTTCGCGCAGAGCGCGATGAAGTGGCGAATGTCAGAGATGAAGCTATCCGTGCGTTAGGTGCAATAGCCAACGAGGAAGCTGTTGGAACGCTGGAAAGCCTTTTTACAGATGCAAGAAGCGCTGACAGAATCCGCATTCTTGCTTCCGAAATGCTGATGAAAATCGACTCGGACAGATTCTTTTCGCGGGTTGTGCTTGAGCTTAATGATGCCAAGACAAGAAACCAGACCGCCCTTTATAACGGATTTCTAAAAGTGGTAGGAGAGGCGGTATTACAAGGCAGCAAAACCGAAGTGGAAAGAGTAGCGCACAGCTTTATGCAAAACGGCGCGATTGTTGAACGGCTGTACGGACTTGATCTTGCAGCTAACAATAATTTAAACTCCTTAAGCGAACAGATAATAGTTCTTGCCCGCGACAGAAATGAATCGCTTGCAAGGCGGGCCCGCAACACAGCTGAAAAACTTGGAATCGAAATACCGGAAGCTTAGGAAATTATATATATAATCTAATTCAATGAATAATAAAAATATTCAGGCAATTATCGAAGATTGTCTTAAGAAAAACCCCTGCGAACACTTTATTTATTACAACGAACCGATGAAAGAGCATACTGCCTTTAAAGTCGGCGGCCCCGCAGACTGCCTGCTGCTGCCTTATGGTGATAATTTCCCTTCTTTTTGCGCGGCTCTGTTTGAAAGCGCGCGTAATAATAAAATCCCTGTTTTTATTCTTGGAGGAGGCGCAAATATTGTTGTTAGCGATAAGGGAATAAGAGGTATTGTGCTTGATATGCGTGAATGGAAGGGACAGCTTGGAGAAAACAATGAAAAAGAAATTGTATTTAAAAGCGGAACATCAATCGAAGCTGCCTGTGATGCGGCTTTTTGCTCCGGTTTAAGCGGACTTGAATTTCTTGCCGGGATGCCCGGTACAATAGGCGGCGCGGTATATATGAACGCAAGGTGTTACGGAAGTGAAATTTCAGATATTCTTAACTGGACAGAAATTATTCCCTGCGCTGAGTGCGGCATAAAAAATGAAGATTTAAAAAATTGTAAAATTAAAAGAATTTATACTAAAGAGGCCGGCGGTTTTGGCTATAAACAAAGTCCGTACCAAAAAATGGACTGCCTTATTTTATCGGCTTCATTCAAAGTTAATAAAGGTGATAAAGATAAAATATCTTTTTTAATGGAACAAAATAAAACCGATCGCAGAACAAAGGGGCATTATCTTTTTCCCAGCGCCGGATCTGTTTTTAAAAACAATCATGAATTTGGAAAACCTACAGGAGCTATTATCGATGAACTTGGACTTAAAGGATTAAAATCAGGCGGCGCGCAGGTTGCGGAATTTCACGGCAATTTTATAATAAACTGCGGAAACGCAAGCGCGGCTGATATTCGTTCTTTAATAGATGAAATAACCGTCATAGCAAAGGAAAAGAAAGGGATTTCCCTTGAGCCTGAAGTACTATTTATCGGAGATTGGGGTTAATTAAATATAAGAACAGCCTCACCGCATACGGCAAGGTTGTTGATTAAAAAATAAAAAAAAGATAAAATATTTTTAATGAACAAAAGACTATTAATTGTATTTTTTTTGATTATAATTTGTGTCTTTAAAATATCCGCGCAGGAGAATCAGCCGGATGAAACGCTAAGAAAAACAGCTTTTTCCTACGGAGTTGATGTAAACATGAATTCCCCCTTTGGTTTTGCATATGGAGCTATTCTTGGCATTGATTTTTATCTGCCCGAAAGGTCATCTATAGGCATTCAACTGACAGCAAGTTCTAACGGCGTAAACAATAGTACAATAGAACCATCACTTGCTTTTCGATATTATTTTTCCGATTCATACAGTTTTTTTATCCAGCTTGATACAGGAGCGTCATTTATTTCTGAAACAGGAGAGGTTCGTATTAATTTACTAATGGGTTTAAGGGCCGGTTACCGGCTTTATATTGGCCGAATATTTTTTATTGAACCTTTTGTACGCGGCGGATATCCTTTTATAGCCGGCGGCGGACTTCTAATGGGGTACAGGTATTAATTCAAGCGTGTTCAAGAAGCTGCTTGTCAAACATTTTACTTTCTGTTAGTATAATATTAACGCTTAATCTCTTTTAAGCTTTCTGATTATCTAGATAGGTAGTCAGATATACCTCTTTTCCGGTTGGCAAATCTAGAATTTATAGCCGGACATATGGCCATAAGGAGGAACTATGCGCCGATATGAACTTACGGTTATTTTTCCATTGGAAGAAGACCAGCACAGGGCGGGACGGGATCAGCTTCTGTCCGATCTTGCCGCTAACGGAGCCGAGATCGAAAAAACCGATGAACTTGGCGATCGCGATCTCGCCTACGAAGTAAAAAAAAGGAAACGCGGAAAATACGTTTTACTGGCAATAAAATCCGATCCGGCAAAAATTACCGTTCTTGATCGTATATTTAAATTAAACGCCAATTTACTGAAATTCCTCTTTGTCAGAATTGAAGAATAGGAGCTGATATGGCAGATTTAAATCATGTGGTTTTAATTGGACGCCTGACAAGAGACGCGGAATTAAAATATACAGCGGGCGGACAGGCGGTATGTAAATTTTCCATTGCGGTAAACCGCAGAAAAAAATCAGGCGATCAATGGGAAGACGAAGCGAATTTCTTTGATATAGTTCTATGGGGAAAACAAGGGGAGTCTCTTCAAACATACCTTGTAAAAGGCAAAATGATTGGCGTAGACGGAGAACTTCGCCAGGACAGATGGCAGCAGGACGGGCAAAACAGATCCAAAATTGAAATAATCGCTAATTACGTTCAACTGCTGGGCGGAGGAGGGTCTTCAGGGGGCGGAGATCGTCAAAATTACAATAACGCCTCTTCAGGAAATTCAGGAAATTTTTCCGCGTCTGATTCACAGGGGTATAGTTCGCCAAAAGACGACGGTTTTACCGACGATATTCCATTTTAATAATGATACAAGGAGTTTTTTATGTCAGATGATAAATATTTTGATAATGAGCATCATTCCCGCCACGACAGGGGAATGGACATGCAGATGGATGACCGCGACGGCGATGATCGTTCCGGGAGAGGCGGAAAAGGCGGAAAGGTTTTTTTCAAAAAAAAGATATGTAAATTTTGCGCGCAGAAATTAAAGATCGATTATAAAGAAGCGGATACTCTCCGCCGTTTTATTACGGAAAGAGGAAAAATACTTCCGCGCCGGATCACAGGAACATGCGCTAAACACCAAAGAGCGCTTGCTCTTGCAATAAAACAGGCCCGCAGTATCGCGCTGCTTCCATATGTAGCAGAATAGAAATTAACATGTTTCAGGAAGAAAACAGCAGCCCCGGTTTTCACATAACAAAGCGTTCTCTGATAACTGTATTAGCCTGTGTTGCCGTCAGTATGTTGCTCATGAGAACCGGCTTTCTTACTGTTTTTTTTCTGGTACCGCTAGGATTCGCTGTTTTTTCATGCGGTTCTTACATGTTTACATTCGCTTCTGCGGCGGCAGTGAATTTAATAATTTACATTATTTCGGCAGCGGTAGTATCAGGAAATGATTTAAATTTTTTAAATATGTTAATTGATATTTCATATTTAACCGCTTTAATGTTTTTATTTACATGGGTTACAGGCGGCAGGAATATCCGCACAGCATACCGGATTATACTGGCTTCTTCTATAAGCACAATATTTTTTATCATTATGATAAACCGTCTTGATTCGCTTTTTTATACATATTCTATGGAAGTGGCGCAAGAGTTAATGCCGGGAATTGTTACAGCGGAAATGATTGAGTTTGCAAGGAATGTTCTTTTAAGAGGCGGCGCTCTTATTTCAATGTTTTTCGTATTTTTTATTAACCGCCAGATAGCCTCAAGTATTTTCTGGCTGGTAAAAAAGCAGAGGAAAGATCGCGGACTAATTGCGTTTTACGCGCCGGATAATACAATATGGGTTTTTTCGGGCTCTCTTGCAACAGTTATACTGGCAAATATTTTTGGTATCGAATTCCTTGAAATTATAGCATGGAATATATTTGTTATTTGTGTTATTATTTTTATGGCGCAGGGTATCGGGATTTTATCACACCTACTTTCCGGAAAAAGTTCTGTGTTCCGTATATGCTCTGTAGTATTTTTTGTTATTCTATTATTCAGTCCCCTTATTGTAATTGCAGTTGCTGCGGTTCTTGTATTAGGGATAATAGAAATATGGCGGCCGTTCAGGCGGAATGTTGATCACCTATGAACAGCCGGTTTTATTAGTTTTAAAAACGTTCTGATAGTTTTTAATCAGAGCGGCCTCTACTCCGGGGCATGATCATTTAATAAGCGTGTTAAATGGTCAAAAACAGCTGCTTTTTTGTGGCTGAATCTAAAATGTTACCCTATAAAACTTTTCAGGGTATTGCCGAAGGTTAAAAACCTTAAGGCAGGGAGCTTGGCATGAAAGTTATATTAAACAAGGATCTTGCGACTTTAGGCGAAGAAGGTGATGTAAAGGAAGTAGCAAAAGGTTATGCGCGCAATTACCTTTTCCCGAGAGGAATCGCACTGCCGTATACGCCCCGTATGATAAAGATCATTGAAGGACGAAGAGCGGAAATAGACGCGCGCAAAGAACAGAAACGGCTTGACGCAAGAGGTTTAAAAGAAAAACTTGATTCACTTGAACTTACAATCATAATGCCGGCAGGCGCTAACGGAAAACTATACGGAGCTGTTACAAATCAAACTGTTTCTGATGAGCTTTCCAAATCAGGACATCATATCGAACGTAAACGCATTGAACTTGCAGGTAACGGGTATAAGAATGTCGGCAAATATAAAGCGTTAATAAAACTTTATGAAAATCAATCCGCGGAAATTTCAATTTCTATTGTCGCTCAGGAGATAAAAACAGAAACAGCATCGTCAAAGCCTTCCGGAAGGCGTACAAGAAGAGATGATCGCAATAAGGATGATGTAAAAACAGAATCTCAGGCTGAAGCATCTGCGGCGCAGGAAGCTGAATCAAATACTGAAAAAACCGGAAGCTGATAATCTTTTAAATGCGAAAATATGGCTCAGACGCTTAAGGATAAAACGCCTCCTCATGATGATGAGCTGGAACAGGCCGCGCTCGGAAGTTTATTAGCAGATAACGAAGCTGTCGCTGCCGCGATTCAGCATCATTTGCGCCCTGATGATTTTTACTCACGCGCAAACTCGCGCATCTATGAAGCTATCATGAGTCTTGACGCCAAAGGACTTAGGGCGGATATCCAGACTGTTGTGCAGGAATTAAAGCATTTAGGTAAGCTTGATGAAGCCGGCGGCGCATCTTATGTATCAAGCTTAACAACCGTTATTCCGTCAAGCGCGAACATAGATTTTTACGCTCAATCAGTAAAAAATTATTCGTTAAAACGCTCTCTATTAAAAGTCGCTTCAAAAATCGGGGTGAGCGTTTATGATGAGTCCAAGGATTCAAGAGAAGTCCTTGAGGATGTTCAAAAATATATTTTTGAGCTTACAGATGATCGTCAGGTTTTTTCAGCCAAAAAGATTCGCGAGGTGTTAAAAGAAACAATTGATATTCTTGATAATGTCATGAAGTCTAAAAACCCGATAACCGGCATACCATCAGGATTTGACAGACTTGATCAGATGACTTCGGGATTTCAGCGCGATGAATTTATTATTCTTGGCGCAAGGCCTTCTATAGGAAAAACCGCTCTGGCTCTTAATATAGCGTCTCACATAGCGTTTCATAAAAAAATCCCGACTGCGTTTTTTTCGCTGGAAATGTCAGATATTGCGCTTGTTCAGCGCCTTATAAGCAGCGAAGCGCTGGTAAAAGCTCTTAACTTAAGAACAGGTTTTTTAAGCGCCGATGATTACAGAAAAGTAGTTAACTGTATGGGACTCATTTATGAAGCTCCGTTCCATATTATTGATATGCCCAATATGAAAATACTTGATTTACGCTCTCAAGCAAGAAAAATGAAATCCCTGTATGATGTACAGATTATTTTCATTGATTATCTGGGTCTTATCGGGCATGAAAATAATTCGCTTCCGCGTTATGAACAAATTTCTGAAATCTCAAGATCACTTAAAGGCCTTGCGCGCGAACTGCATATACCTGTCGTGGTTTTATGCCAGCTTACCCGTGACGCGCAAAGGGAAGAGCCGACTTTGGCGCATCTTAGGGATTCAGGTTCTATAGAGCAGGATGCTGATTTGGTTTTATTCCTGCACAGAGAACTGCCAAAAAAAACAAGAAAAGACAAAGAAAAAGAAGAAGAAAGTCAGGCGTCTTTGGATATTGTCCCGACCAATCTTATAATCGCCAAGCAAAGAAACGGCCCGATAGGGGAGGTTAAGCTTCAGATGGTAACTAAATACGCAAAATTTACTCCGCTTACAAAAGCCGAGTAATAAGCTGTTTAATATTACAAATTTGTCATTAATATTACATAAACGCTTTTCTGCCTCTTGAATATTATTTATATTAGTTTTATATTAATAAATAGAGGCTGTTTAGAAACCTTTGAACCGAAGGTTCGTTTTTAAAAACAGTTGCTTTGACAGCAGTAATCGTTAAAAATCCCTTGGAGGAGATATGGCATTTACCGATGAATATGATTTTGATTTACTAAGAAACGAAGCGGAAATCCTTGTTATACGCGAGGTGGAGTTGCAGTTAAAAAAAGAGCCTGAAACGACATGCCGCTGTAATGAATGTGTGGTGGACATGGCAGCCATAGCTCTTAATTCAATAAAACCATTATACCGTTTTTCCCTTTTGGGAACTCTTTACGCGTCTCAGGCTATGTCAGAACAGGCTTATGCAGATAATGTTAAAAACGCTGTAACTCAGGCGATTAAAAAAGTTAAAAGAAATCCTGCCCACGATTAACCGGCGTCCCGGCACCTAATTTACTTACTTATTTCTCCGGGGCTTAATTTTAGCCCGCCCGCGATGCAGTTTCGGCGGCAGGCTTAGTTAGATATTTTTATTTTAAAGCGTCAGGACGCATGAGATTTTGTACAGAAAGATATGATTTTACCTGTAAAGATGAATAAATGCTTTTTTTGGGATGATTTTTGTAGTCGTCGAGAGTCCTGTCGTAAGTTTCCCTTGGAATTCTCATAACCGCCATTTCCCCCTTTCGTATTCCGTCAAGATGAAATTCAATCCCCGATGGAGCGGAACAGTGATACCATGCGTTTACGTCATTTTCGGGGAAATTCTCCGCGGCTTTGGCAAGAAGAAAGGATTTTATAGTTTCTATAACAACAGGTTCAAGATCATCTTTTATAACAGAAAGCCGATCCGCCATCTCAGGAAATCCGATAATAATCTGCGCATTTGATTTATCTTTTTTATTTCTGTAAAATTCACCGCGTTCAAGCTCCGGAATTACATCCATTAATAAGTTTTTGGATTTCCAGATAATTCTTATTTTTAATTCAGGCTTGAATTTTTTTCCGCATGAAGGGCAATTGGTGCTCATGAATGTACCTTCCAGAATTTGATTCAGAACATCCTGATTTTCATCGATATTTATTTCATCATTGTACTCAAACTGGAAGTTTGTTCTGCAAAAGCATGTAATATTTTTTTTCATAATAAATGCCTCTTAAAAAATTGCCGAGGATTAACCGTGATAATAAAAACGAAGCTACCCGCGGACAAAAAACATTATATCACCGAAAAGCGCGAACAGCATTAACCCCAGAATTATAGCCATTCCGCACGCATTAAATACAGATATTGCTTTAGTCGGAATCGGTTTTCTTCGGATCATTTCTATAAAAAATAAAATTATCATTCCTCCGTCAAGAATCGGAAGCGGGAGCAGGTTCATTACACATAACGCGACGGAGATTAGAGCTATAAAATTTGCGATCGATCTGAATCCCGTTCCCGCTCCCTGTTCAAACCCTTGAGTCGCAATGTCTCCTATCATATAGGTAATTCTTACAGGCCCTGAAACCGCCTGAGTTAAATCGATTCCCATAAATAAAAGACGAAGGCTTGTAATCGAAACGACAATAGTTTTATAGCTTTCCTTAATGCCTGTTACAATCG